>ENA-UPSA01000104-UPSA01000104.1-bioreactor-metagenome-genome-assembly--contig:-NODE-104-length-132945-cov-202.676379_pt1 | contig 132945 bp, 131 predicted proteins | sample MGYA00238183_ERZ773288 | MGnify/ENA primary metagenome ERZ773288 (study PRJEB29028, sample SAMN07631243) | bioreactor metagenome | isolation source: Switchgrass digestor | place: USA: Dartmouth... | reverse complement strand
TCGTAACAAGGTAGCCGTATCGGAAGGTGCGGCTGGATCACCTCCTTTCTAAGGATTTTAAATTCATCATACATTATTTTATATATGGAGGGATTCCCGAGTGGCCAAAGGGGGCAGACTGTAAATCTGTTGTCGAAGACTTCGAAGGTTCGAATCCTTCTCCCTCCATTTATTATAAAAATTAAAGCCGATTTGTTTTTCTCTGATTTGTGCCGGAGTGGCGGAACTGGCAGACGCACAGGACTTAAAATCCTGCGGTCCCTCAAAGACCGTACCGGTTCGATTCCGGTCTCCGGCATAACAAGGATTGCCCAGATAGCTCAGTCGGTAGAGCAGAGGACTGAAAATCCTCGTGTCGCTGGTTCGATTCCGGCTCTGGGCACTCTGCGGGTGTAGTTCAATGGTAGAACACCAGCCTTCCAAGCTGGATACGTGGGTTCGATTCCCATCACCCGCTTAACAAAATATATGCGCGAGTGGCTCAGTGGTAGAGCATCGCCTTGCCAAGGCGAGGGCCGCGGGTTCGAATCCCGTCTCGCGCTTGATATAGATATAAAAAAGCTAGTACTTTGAATACTAGCTTTTTTATATTTTTTAAAGAAAAGTCAGAAGGCGGGTATACTTCTTATTTTAATTTATTCTCCTCTCCAACTTCTAACCTCTAAACTCTTATCATATAGATTATTAGGGTATGAATAATTAAGGCATGATATGGTTAAACCATGGGGGGTATAGGATGATTTTTGTATCAGATTTACGTAAATACAGGAATATCATTATTATTATCATTTTCCTGACGGCTATTATATTTTTTTTTCAGCGTTTTAATTTAGTTGTTACGGAGATTCAGGGAGATACTGCCATTGTAAAAATCAATTTTTTAGTTCCAATGAAACAGTTTGGCATAGAAGAAAAAATTCATATAAAATCTTATCATCTTTCTCATTCCAAAATTCATTGTGATTTTAACTGGGAAAGTAAAAATGTTTTAAGGGTATGTTTAAAGGAAATAAGTGATTTTAAAGGACAAAAGGCTATTTTTATGATTAAAGGCGCCGAAACAAAAATTCCTTTTTTGAGCAAATCTTTATCAGTGCTTATCCAGTTTCAGGCGGAGCCAAAACTGATTAAAGTTGAAAATGGTAAAAATACACCCACAGATGGACCACTGATTTTGCAATTTAATACCCCTATAGACTTTAAAAATATCGAACAATATATTCAGACGGATGTAAAATTTGAAATTAGGCCTTATGAAGTCGATTCTAATAAATTTATAGATTATTGTAAGCTTGTTTTATATCCGGACGAAAAATTAGAAAATGAAAGGAATTATTTACTGCTGATTAAAAAAGGTTTAAAAGCCCAGTGTGGAGAGATGATTAAGGAAGATATAAAGATTCAAATTACTACAGCACCAAAGCCATATATTACCAAGACCTTTCCTGAGCAATCAGCCAAATGGGTTTCCATATATCCTAAGATTACAGCAGAGATGAGTGAAGAATTATCCGATGCCATTGTTACGATAGACGGTGTCAAGCAGAAAGTAAAGATAAAAGGCAATAAACTGGAACTTTTGCCATGGGAAGTATTAAGGGCCAATAAAGAGTATGAAGTTCAAATTCAAGGTGTATCAAAATATGGGGAGAAGACAGATCTTTATAGCTTAAAATTTACGACCATGCCTTTAAAAGAAGATCAGTTATGGGTAGAAGTTGTTTTAAAAGAAAAGCATGAAGTTTTAATTCATAAAGGGGAAGAAGTTATAAGAAGAATGCCTGCTTCGGGAGGAAAACCAGAAGAGCCGTCAGTTCTGGGAACATTTTATATTCAGGATAGGGGACCAAGCTTTTTCTCTCCCAGATTTAATGAAGGCGCCTTATATTGGGTCAGAATTGTAGACCAATATTTATTCCATGGGATACCTCGGGATAATCATTGGAATATTATTCAGTCAGAGTTAGAAAAAATCGGCAAACCAGCCAGTCATGGATGTATCAGGTTATTGGATGAAGATGCAAAATGGTTTTATGAAAATATTCCCCATGGGACCATGGTGATTATACATGAATAACTGAATAAAACCGGTGTCTGCAGCTTATCTGTTTAAGTTAACTGACAGGCGCCGTTTTTTGTTATATAATTAAGTAAAACTGTTATAAGGAGCGTTTTTCATGAATATTGTTTTATCCACCCTGAATGCAAAGTATATACATACTTCTTTAGCTTTAAGAAGTATAAGGGCTTATTGTAAAGAATTTAAGGAGAATATTAAAATTCTTGAGTTTACGATAAATCATCAGGAAAATTATATTTTAAATGAAATATTTAAAGCCAAACCAGATATTTTGGGTTTTTCCTGTTATATATGGAATATTGAACAAACTATGGATCTGGTCAAAAGCCTGAAGAAGGTACTACCTTCTGCCACGATTATTCTTGGAGGTCCGGAGGTTTCCTATGATGGTGAAGCCTTATTAAAGGAGCATCAAGAAATAGACCTGATTGTCCTTGGAGAAGGTGAAGCTACTTTTTATGATATTCTTAAATCTTTCAGAGATAAGAAGGGTGATTTGGCTGATGTCGAGGGAATAATTTATAGAATAAATGGGAAAATAATTAAAACTGGAGAAAGAAAACTATTAGATTTAAATGAAATCGCTTTTCCTTATGAAGATTTTGATGCTTTGTCTAATCAAATTATATATTATGAATCAACCAGGGGTTGTCCTTATCAATGTCAATACTGCTTGTCTTCCAGGGATAAAAAAGTCAGGTTTTTATCATTAGAAAGAGTATATGCTGATTTACAGCATTTTTTAGATGCGGGCGTAAAACAGGTTAAATTTGTAGACAGGACTTTTAATTGTAATAAAAAACATGCTTTATCCATATGGAAATACTTAATGGATAAGGACAATGGAAAGAGCAATTTTCATTTTGAAATTTCAGCCGATATTTTAGATGAGGAAGCTTTAGAATTATTATCGAAAGCAAGACCTGGTCTTTTTCAATTTGAAATAGGGGTTCAGACAACCAACAGGGATGTCTTAAAGCAGATTGAAAGAGAAATGGATTTTGATAAATTAACAGCGATTGTTAAAAAAATAAAAGGTTATAAGAATATCCATCAACATCTGGATTTGATTGCCGGGCTTCCTGGGGAAAACTATCCATCTTTTAAAAAATCCTTTAATGATGTTTATTTATTATATCCAGAACAATTGCAACTGGGTTTCTTAAAAGTACTCAAGGGTTCTAAAATGAGATATAACGCGGAGGAATATGGCCTGGTATATAAAGATAAAGCGCCTTATGAAATTCTTTATACAAAAGAGCTTTCTTATGAAGAAGTCTTAAAATTAAAAATGATTGAAGAAATGTTGGAGCTTTATTATAATTCGGGACATTTTTATTACAGCATCAGATATATTAGTTCTTATTTTGATTCGCCTTTTGATTTTTATGAAGCTTTAGCAAAGTATTGGGAGAAAAAAGGTTATCATCATATCAATCACAGCAAAATATCTTTATTTACAATTTTACTTTCCTTTTATCAAGAAAAAGTAAAAAGGAATGAAGAAATATTTAAAGAACTGTTAAAATTTGATATGCATCTGCTTGAAAAGGTTAAAAAATTTCCGGAATGGATGCATTCATTGAATGACAAATATAAAATGGAAATAAGGAATTTCTATCATAATGAAGAAAATATTAAGCATTTCTTACCCAAATTAATGGGAAGTTCTCCAAAAGATATAAGCAGGAAAGTTCACCTGGAGTTATTTTCCATAAATATTACAGAGATTATAAAAAATATAGAACTTGGAAGAGAAATAGAAGAAGTTAGAGAGGAAACTGTTGCTGTTCTTTTTGATTATCTTTCTAAAGATGAGATTTTAGGACATGCTAACTTTTACACAGTCATTATATGATAAACATTATTTCCCAAATAATGATATCATTTCCCAGGAAATAATAGGCATATATTTCTATTATTTCCCAAGTTATATATATTTTGTTTAAAAAGATAATAAAATATTTAATTAATTGTAATTATGTCGAAAAATAAAAGAAGGGGTTTTCCAGGCAATGAAAAACAAGGTCAAAAAAATCTTACAACTACTCGATGAACATTATCCTGAAAATACGAAATGCTATTTAAACTATGATACGCCCTGGCAGCTTCTAATTGCAACAATTTTAAGTGCCCAGTGTACAGACGACAGGGTAAATCTGGTGACGAAAGATTTATTTAAAAAATATACTTCCTTATCTGATTTTGCAAATGCAGATATAAAAGAACTGGAACAAGATATTCATTCTACAGGTTTTTACAGGAATAAGGCTAAAAATATTATCTTATCTGCCAGACAGCTTCTTGAAAAGTATAACGGACAATTGCCAGCTGATATAGAAAAGTTAACTCAATTACCCGGGGTCGGAAGAAAAACAGCCAATGTAATTTTAGGCAATATCTTTAATATTCCCAGCATCGTTGTGGACACGCATGTTAAAAGAGTATCTAACAGACTGGGACTTACGACCAATACAGATCCTGTAAAGATTGAATTTGATTTAATGAAGATTCTTCCAAAATCTCATTGGATTAGATATAATACACAGATTATTGCTCATGGAAGAAAAATTTGTACCGCAAGAAATCCAAAATGTCAGGCCTGTTTCATACAGCCTTACTGTTCTTATGGGCAAGCATTGATTAAGGGGGATTTGGCGTTACATTAATCGTCAAATCGGAGGAATTTTTGTGAAAAAAAGTTATTTTAAGATTCTGGGATTAGGTTTATTAACAGGATTGGTTAATGGTCTTTTTGGTGCAGGAGGAGGGACCATTGTTGTTCCTGCTATGCAAAAGTTTCTGGCGGTTGAAGAGCATGATTCCCATGCCAATGCCATTGCTGTTATTTTACCCTTGTCACTTATGAGTACATTGATTTATTCAAGACATCTTAAAGTGGATTGGAATGCTCTTTTTTATGTTTCTTTGGGCGGCATTATTGGAGGAATCCTTGGGGCTAAATTATTAAGCAAACTTTCAGCAAGCTGGCTTCATAAGATTTTTGGATTTTTTATGATTGTTGCTTCTATAAGGATGATTACAGGATGATATTATTTATCATTGGTTTGCTCTCGGGATTAATAAGTGGGATGGGTATTGGAGGAGGAACGGTTTTAATTCCTGCCCTGACTATTTTTTTAAATTTTGGTCAGCAAATTGCTCAAAATATTAATTTGCTTTATTTCATACCAACTGCCCTTGCAGCTCTGGTTATTCATGTAAAAAATAAAAGAATTAAAAAAGAATTAATTACTTTCCTGATTGCAGGTGGTATTATTGGGGCATTTGCAGGTTCTTATATTGCCGTTTCATTAGATGCTGTAATTCTTAGAAAATTATTTGGTTTTTTTCTTCTTTTCATGGGGATAAGTGAGGTCAGGAAGAAATAGAATGAATTTACAAGCTAAAAAAACTGTAATAATATAAAGTTAAAAATTTACCTTTGTTCAGGGGGAAAAATGAATACAATTAAAAATAAACTCATGGATTATGGGATATGGATTTTGCTGACCCTGTCTATATTACTTTTAATTATTGCTTTAATATTGGTTTATCAGACTTATGATTTACTGGCAGAATACAATTCATTTAATGTAAGTCAGAAAGAAATAATTCCTGTTATTGGAACCAATGTGACAAAAAGAGAGGAAATAGAACTGGTCGTAAGAAGAGGAGACAGCTATAAAAAAATAGAAAATTTTTTAGAAAGTAATAATATATTAAATCCTGGGGAACTGAAACGTTATTTAGTGAATGAAAAAATGAGTTTGGAAGGGATTGTTTTCGAAGGCAGTTATCATATCCCACGGCCTAGTTCTCCAGAAGAAGTGGTGAGTATTTTAACCTATCCTTATAAGGAGTGGGTGGAAACAGAATATAGCAAATATGAAGGAATCGACAAAAGTCCCTTAGAAATTATTACGATTGCTTCAATGATAGAAAAAGAAGCGGCCTTAGATGAGGAAAGGCCAATTATTGCAGGAGTCATTTATAACCGTTTAAATAAGAATATGAAGCTGCAAATTGATGCTACAGTCATTTATGCTTTAGGAGAACACAAGACAAGATTATCCTGGGAAGATTTAGAAGTCAATTCTCCTTATAATACATATATTGTTTATGGGCTTCCCCCGACACCGATTTGCACTCCGGGTTCCAGATCCATTGAAGCAGCTCTCAATCCTGCTTCTCATTCATATTATTATTATGTTTTAGCCGGATATGGAAACAGCCATCACAATTTTTCTGAAACATACGAAGAGCATTTAAAAAATGTACAAGTATATTTGTCAAGCATAGAAAAATAGCATGAAATTCATACTATTTTTTTATGGGAATATTGATTTTTTCAAAGGATTAGTTTTCCTCTAACAAATTATGGATATGTGTTTGGACTTTTCTAAATATCATGTTATTCCTAGCTTTTTTTTCTGTTATTTTGTTTAAATCTAAGAGTTTGTCCTTATTATTGGTCTTTGTATAGAGTTCTGCAAGGAGGATGTAAATTTTACTTAAATCAGATTCGATACTTATGGCTTTTTCAAGTACCAGAATGGCTTCGTCAAACCGGTTGGCTTTATATAAAGCATTTCCCCATTTGAATAAGGTTTCCTGTAAACGATGAAAGTTTTGCTCGTATTCGATTAAAGTGTTTAAATTTGCAGGTCCGTACTGGAGCTTTAAATCTGTATTATTTATACCGTCTAAATTGAGCATTGGCTTATTGAAATAATCAAAAGCTTCCTGTTGATATTGATAGGCTTGTTTTTCATACGTAGAGTTTATATCATCTTCTTTAAGCTTAGGAAGTCCGTCAGGAGATATTTTTATGTAATTTAAATCATCAAGAGGCTTTCTTCTTACAAACATGGCTTTTCTTTCTTTTTCTAAAAAATCTTCATTTTCTTTCTGGATTTTTTTATCGGCTTTACGGAGCCTGATGTTATAAAAAATAATAAATAAAATAAACAGACTAAAAAAAACAGGTAATTTCATAAGCCTCTTCCTTTTTATTATGATGTTTTTAGTTATTATATTCTTTTTTAATGAAAATGAAAAGTAGTTTTGATTATTAATCTTCTGATTAACTCAATAAAAGTAAAAAATTACATTTTATTTAATAACTTTTAAAAAAGTATTAATTATAATTAAATTAATTATAACTTGTGTTTTTTATATGATTTTTTTGATATAATTAACCATTGAAATATGATATAGGAAATTGTGTATAATTTTAAAAAAATCTAGATTTGTTGTTTATTTTTTTATGCTTAAAAGGTGGCGCTATGACGACAAAAGAGGTGACAGAAAAGTTTCTTAAGATCAGGGATCAGTTGATTCAAAGAGACTTTAAAAATTTAAATGAAAGTCAAAGACAGGCTGTATTAAAGGGTAAGGGTCCACAAATGGTTATTGCAGGTCCTGGGTCAGGAAAAACTCACGTGATTATGCACCGGCTTTTATATTTAATGACTTACGGGCCAGTTTATCATACAAATTTAATTCCTCAGGGGATAACAAAAAATGATTTAGAAATCATTAAAGAAAAGCCTGAGTCTGCTCAGGCAAGATCTCTTTTATATTCTTTTGCAGTCAGGCCAGAAAATATTTTGGTCATTAGCTTTACAAAAGCGGCAGCAGATGAAATGAAAACAAGATTTTCCTTTTTAGCCAGCCAGCATAAGCTGGATTATGGAAAAGTAACTTTTTCGACTTTTCATGCTTTGTTTTTTAGAATCTTAAGATCTGTTTATGGATATTCTTTAAAAGAAATCCTGGAGGAAAATGAAAAAAGAATAATTTTCAGGCAGATTGCAGAAGCATTAAAAATTGAATTTGAGGATGAAGAAGAATTTATATCCGAGTTACAAAATGAAATAAGTCTGATCAAAAATGATTTGATAGACATATCTTACTATAATTCTATGATATTGCCTTCAGAACAGTTTAAAAACTTCTATTTAACCTATGATAGTTATAAAAGAAAAAATAATAAAATTGATTTTGATGATATGCTTTATGACTGCTATGATTTATTGAAAACAAATAATAAAGTCCTCGATTTTTGGAGAAATAAATTTAAATATATTTTAATAGATGAATTTCAGGATATCAGTAAGGTACAGTATGAACTGATTAAGCTTTTGGCTGCTCCTGATAATAATCTGTTTATTGTAGGCGATGACGATCAAAGTATTTATAAATTCAGAGGTGCCAGACCTGAATTCTTGCTAAACTTTCCTGAAGATTTTAAAAATGCCGGAAAAGTCATCTTAAATATTAATTACCGTTCTACAAAAAAGATTGTTTTAGCAAGTAACAAAGTTATTTCAAAAAATAAAAAAAGGTTCGAAAAGAAAATAACTGGTATCCATGATGAAGGAGCAGACATTGTATTGATTCAATCAGAAGATATAGAAAATGAAGCCCTGCATATTGTAGAATGGATTCAAAGTTTAACAAGAAAAGAACTGGCTTATAAAGATATTGCTGTTATTTTCAGAGCCAATCTGCAGGCAAGGGCTTTGGTAGATATAATGTTTGATTTAAATATTCCCTTCTGCCTTAAAGATGAAATAAGGAATATTTATGAGCATTGGATTGCTAAAGATTTGATGGCATATTTAAGATTATCGCTGGATGATTATGATAATGAAAGTATCGAAAGAATATTAAATAAACCCAAAAGATATATCAGCAAAGGTCTCATTTTTGAAGCTAAAAAGAAAAAAGGCAACTTATTAGACAGCTTATATTATCTTCCTGGTATAAGAGGCTGGCAATTGGAAAAATTAGATGAACTAAAATTTCATTTATCCCGTCTAAAGAAAAAAGCACCTGAAGAAGCCATTGCTTATATAAGAAAGAATATTGGTTATGATGATTATATTTTGGAGTATGCCAGTTATAAAAACATCGGCACAAGGGGCCTGATGGAAGTTCTTGATGAAATTATGGAAGGTGCAAAAAGTTTTAAAAACTGCACAGACTGGCTAAGGCATATAGGAAAGTTGGAAGAAGAAATAAAAAAAGGGAAAAAGAGAGGAGTAGGGCAAAATGATGGTGTTGTACTGTCTACCATGCATGGGGCAAAGGGGCTGGAGTTTGAAGCAGTATGTATAGCTGGTGCTGTAGATGGAATTATTCCTCATTATAAGAGTCAAGGAATTAGCGGACTGGAAGAAGAAAGAAGATTATTTTATGTTGCTATGACAAGGGCAAAAAAATATTTAGCCCTTTCTACAGTAAAAAAGCGTTATGAGGAAGAAGTTAAGCCTTCATGCTTTATTGAAGATTTAAAAGAAGATCTGAAAGCGAAATAAATAAAAGTAAATGGATATAAAAAACAGAATATATTTTTATGATGGATGATTAAGGAGGGACTTTATGCTGTACAGCAAAAAACGGAGGGGGAAACAAAAAAGTATAAGTATCATTCTTGTTGTGCTATTAATTTTAGCGATTATATTAAGTTCTATTCTTCCTGTTATTGTATATGGGGAAGAAAAAGACAATCTTAAAATAAAAGGCGAAGTAGGTTTTAAAAATAAATATATCATCAATATGAACACGCCTTTGATTTTGGAAATAACAAATGAGGGCAAGGAGTTTAATGGTACGGTTCAAGTTAAAGTGCTTACGGGTGATTATGAGATTAAAGAATATGTGATTTATGAACAAAACATTACGCTTCCACAAGGATCAACCAAAAAAGTGACAATGAACATCAAACCCGTCAGCTTACAAAAATATTTTACGGTGAGTTTGGTTTCAGATTCAAAATCAAAAGAAGTCGCCAAAAAGATAATCTATGCAACACCTTTTGAACCTTACAGAGGTTTTGTTGGCGTTTTATCAGATGATTTTGAAAGTGTAAGCTACTTAAAAAATCTGAAACTGGATACTGCACGCAGTGCGTTTATTGGAAACAGACTGGTTGAATTGACTGAAGAAACATTTCCGGAAAATCTGGATTTATTCAATAACTTTGAAATGATTATTATTAATAACTTTGATACTTCTAAATTAAGTGATGAGCAACTGGATAATCTGAAGACATGGGTGTTATCCGGCGGAGTCATGGTTCTTGGGACAGGCGTTAATGCATCGAAAGTTCTGAGAGGTTTTGATAAAGACTTTATAAATGTAAAAGATAATGGCATGATTAGCATTAATGACTTTGCACAAATGGAAGAAATAGGTCTCCACGCCTTAGAAGTGTATGCAATGGATGTAGCGGATTTAGAGATTGAAAATGGAACTGGTATTTTATTTGCAGGCAATCTAGCCATTAGTTCTTTAATCAATAGAAGTGAAGGCAGTATTGTGGTTCATCATTTTGATTTAGGCTTAAATCCTATAGCTGGCTGGCAGGGTAATTATTATATGCTTACGGAATTGTATATGAATGTTCCTGATGTGATTGAATTTGCTTCTCAAGATAGAGATAGTTATTATAGTTATAATTATGACTATTATAATTATAGCTTGAGATTATTTCCAAGACCAAACCAAAATTACTTATTTGTTATCGCAGGGATTATTATTGTTATTTATATTTTTCTTATAGGTCCAATACTTTATATCATTTTAAAAATTAAAGATAAAAGGGAATATGGCTGGTTTATCATACCAGTTGCTTCCGTTGTTTTTTCGTTGCTTATTATTTTAATCAGCAGGGCTTCCATTTTACGGCATCCTCTGGCAAGCAGTGTTGGAGTAATTTCTTTAGGAGAAGGCGAAACCAGGGGAACAATGGAAGTGAGTATGGGAGTTTTTACACCTAAAAGCGGAGAAAATGTGATAGAAATCTTAAAAGGCATTAAGCCTCAAATAGGCAGTTTTTACTATTATTATAATTCGTATAATACAGATTCAAAGAAAGAAAAAATCATAGGTAAGGTCAATATTGGGGAACAAGACAAGATTACTTTTTACAATACCAATAGCTGGGCCATGAATAAAATTACAGGCAAAACAAAATTTGATGCCTCAGGTCCTGTTAATGCAACCATTTATTTTAAAGACAGTGAACTGGTTGGAGTCATTGAAAATAATCTTGGCTTTGATTTAGAGCATTGTATTCTTGTATTTGGTAATAATTATCGTTATATAGGGAAGATAGAAAATAATAAATCAGTTAATATTGATGTAGCTTTAAAATATAATACCAGTAATAAATATGATGTTTTGAATCAAATATTTGGCATAACTTTTGATAAAAAGGATTTAAAAGAAAAGTGGGGAGATATCCCAGAGGAAGAACTACAAGAAATTATACAAAGAAGACATATTTACGAAGAATCTTTTGATAGATATTATAACTATAATACGATGCAATATTACGGCCAGAATTCTTCCAGCTATGATTATTTTAAAGATAATTATGTTGTTCTTTACGGATTTAATGATGAGGAGTTATTAGAAGGAATAAAGGTAAACAATCATTTGGTGGAGCATTATAAACAAAACTTATTTGTTATCCCATTAAAAATTGATTCTGAAAATATGGATTATATTGAAATTCCATATGGTTTTATAAAACCATTTATCACAAGTGAAGCAGGATTTAGTTATGACAACTATGATGATTCCGTATGGATTACCAGTGATGGCGCTGTTGATATAACTTTCCCTGTGCCTTCTGATTTGGATGTTAAGGAATTCCAGGTTCAGTATTCAGAAACCATCAATGTAGAAAAAGCTTTAATATATAATAATGTTACAGATGAATGGGAAGAATTAAGTGCTTTACCTTATAGCGATAATGCTGAGGATTATATTAGTGACGAAAGCATGATACAATTAAAATTTGAAATACAATTAGTAAATGACGTTCCAGATGCCAGACTTCCGGTTCCTTATATTTACTTGAAAGGAGATAAATAAAATGCTGGAAATTAAAAATTTATATAAAAGATATGGCAAGTTTCTTGCAGTAAATAATTTATCTCTTTCTATTGCAGAAGGCGAGATCTTTGGATTTGTGGGACCTAACGGGGCTGGTAAAACAACAACTATGAAAATCGTAGCAGGTTTATTAAAAGCAAGTGGTGGTCAGGTTCTTATTAATGGAATAAATGTTATATCCCATCCTGGTAAACTTAGGGAGAAGATAGGTTATATGCCTGACTTCTTTGGTGTTTATGATAACTTAAAAGTGGATGAATATATGGATTTCTATGCAGGTATGTATAAAATCCCTTATAAAGACAGACCAGCAATTATTGATAATTTATTGGAGATTGTTGATTTGTCTCATAAAAGGGATGCCTATGTAGATAGTTTATCCAGAGGGATGAAACAAAGACTTTGTCTTGCGCGAAGTTTGATTCATGATCCGGATATCCTTATTCTGGATGAACCAGCTTCTGGTCTTGACCCAAGGGCCAGAATAGAAATGAAAGAAATTCTAAAACAGCTTAGAACTTTAGGAAAAACAATTATTATTAGTTCGCACATTCTTCCTGAATTAGCAGAGCTTTGTACTTCGATTGGGATTATTGAAAATGGTCAGATGGTGGCTTGCGGTAAAGTCAATGAAATCATGCAGCAACTCACCCATAAAAGGATTATTAAAATAAGATTACTGGATAAAATGGAGGAGCTTATACGAATTCTGCAAGAACAGCCAGATATTCATAACATTTTTGAAAAAACAGATGAAGTGGAATTTGAATTTGATGGTGATGATATACGACTTTCACAGTTGCTTAAGCAAATCATGGAAAAGGATGTCCTGCTTACTGCTTTCCATGAAAAAGAAGGTAATTTAGAAGACATCTTTATGAAAATCACAAAAGGAGGGGAGTAATATGATGATAAATCCCGTATTGCGCCGGGAGTTAAAAACAAAATTAAGAAGTTGGAAAGCCCCTGTTTTATTAATGGTTTATCTGATTATATTAACGGGATTTGGCGGTTTAGTATTGTTATTAACCTTGTATACTTCCTATGATAATAGTTTTAACCCTCAGGATACATTAACGGTATATGGTCTTTTAGCAGGCTGTCAGATGGGTTTAATCATCTTATTAGTTCCTGCCTTAACGGCTGGAACCATAAGCGGGGAAAGGGAAAGACAGACTTTGGATTTACTAAAGGTTACAAAAATCTCATCTTTTTCGATTATAATGGGCAAGCTTTTAGCTTCTATCAGTCAGATTATGCTGATGGTGCTTGCTTCCATTCCTGTTTTTAGCATTATCTTTATTTTTGGAGGCGTATCATTAAAGAATATTGCATTATTGTTTTTATATTATATTGTTATATCCATTACCTTGGGAAGTGTAGGAATATTTTGTTCGACTTACTTTAGGAAAACAACCGTTGCAACAGTAGTTACGTATTTGTTTATTCTGATTTTCTGCTTTGGGAGTTTGATTGTATATGCTATTGTACAAGAATTTGTTTATTATATTTTTTCCTATTCAGATGGTCTAACCTATTTTCAATCGGTATTATTGATTGGAGGAAATCCATTTTTAGGCTTCTTATCTGTTATTGAGAATCAGTTAGGCACGGATACACTGTATTATTTTTTGAATGCCCATAATAATCCTCTGAATATTAATATTAAATTATGGCAATTTAATTTGGTATTTAATTGCTTAGTAAGTGTACTGATGATATTTTTAAGTGTTCTTAAAATACGCCGTTAGGCAATGAAAAGGTGATATATTTGAAAGAATTATACAGGGCTCTTAAACCTTTAAAAAGAAAGTTGATTTTAGAAAAATGGCTGCATTTAATCTTACTAAGTACCATTATTGCTATGGGATTGAATATTGGGCTTCTTATTTTATCTAAATTTACGTTGATTTCTTATATTTATTTAAAATTTATAGGGATTATAATTCTTTCTCTGTTTACAGGCTCTTTAACGCTTCTTTTTTGTCTGCCTGATATGAGGAAGCTGGTAAATAAAGGGGATTCTTTAGGCTATAAAGAACGCTTTGTGACGGCTTTTGAAATACTTAGTCATAAGGGAAAACAATTAAATTCCTTTGAAAAAATGGTGGTTGAAGATGCCATTGAAAAAGCCAGAAAAGCTAATTTTAAAAGAGAATATCATATATCTTTGCCTGAAAAGAAGTTGAAAGTTTTGGCTGTCATGCTGATTGGGGCAATGATTGTTGGTTTTGCTCCAAGTCCGGTAAAAGAAAAGCTGGAGTATCAGATGCGGCTTAAAGAAGTGATTGAAGAAAAGACAAAGGAAATTGAAAAGGTACAAAATGAATTAAAAGAGAATAAAGAATTAACAGAGGCACAAGTAAAACAAATTAATAAAGAATTAGATGAATTAAAGAAAAACATTAAGCAAGCAAAGAATGAAGCAGACATTGTAAGAGCTCGTCAAAAAACCCAGGAGGAGCTAAAGAGAATATCTAAAGATTCCGTTCAAAGAGATTTGAAAAAAATAGGAGAGAGTCTGTCTCAGCATGAATTAACAAGAGAATTAGGGGACCAATTACAAAAAGGAAATATAGAAGATATTAAAAGAAGTCTTGAGGAACTAAGGCAAGAACTTGCTAATATGGACCAGAATCAGTTAAAGGAACTGGCTAATGCTTTTAAAGAAGCGGCTGAAAGTCTTGAAAGTGATTCTGCCTTAAGGCAGGCCCTTTCAGATTATCAGGAAGCCATTACCAATGGGAATTTATCTGATCTCCAGGAATGCTATCAGCAGCTATCTGAGCAGTTGGCCCAGAGGGCTTCTGAAAATGAAGACTTAAGAAAAGCGATAGAGAAGATTAATGAAGCAATGAATAAAGACAATAATTTATCCCAAAATCAAGGACAAAACCAGAGCCAAGGTCAAAATCAAAACCAAAGACAGAATCAAAACCAGGGTCAAAATCAAGGCCAGGGTCAGGGCCGGGGCCAAGGTCAAAGTCAAGGACAAGGCCAGGACCAGGGCAAGGGTCAGGGGCAAGGCCGGGGAAGAGGTCATGTTCCCAATGAAAATATTTATTCCAGACAAGCAGAGGATAAAGAGGACTTTGATGCTTATGTAGAAGGACAAAAAAATCAAGGTGGACAATTCCATCAGAAAGAAGAAAAGATGATCGGAAAAAAAGGCGAGTCGGTTCCTTATCAGGAAGTTTTTCAGGAATACAAAAAAGAAGCTTTAAATCTTTTGGAAGATGATAATATCCCTTATGGAATTAAAAATCTGGTGAAAGAGTATTTTACATCTTTAGAATAAGATCCAAAAATAAAACAGAAAACTGTCAGGTTTGCTTTATTATAACTGACAGTTTTCTTCATATCATCTCGACTAAATGGAAGGACTTTGGTAAAATACTTATATTACACAATATAGAGGTGTAAATATGAAATTTTATAATCCTTGGGCTTTTTTAGGCCTTGTATCAATTCCTATTATCATAGTAATGTACATATTAAAACAAAAATATGAAGAAAAAAAAGTTCCGAGCCTTTTCTTATGGGAAAAGGCCTTAAGCTATTCTGAAGCTTATATGCCCTGGCAAAAGCTCAGAAAAAATATATTATTATTTCTTCAGCTAATGCTTGCCGGATTACTGGTTATTATCCTGGCAAAGCCATATATAGAAGGCGGGATGATAAAATCAGAAAGCTATATTTTAATACTGGACCAGTCTGTCACGATGCAGGCAAAAGATGAAAGCCCAAACCGATTTGAGGAAGCTAAAAATAAAATGTATCAGTTTATCAATAATTTGGAACCAGCGGCTAAAATATCGGTTGTGGTGATGGGGAAAGAACCTTTTATTTTAGCCAATCAGTCAACGGATAAAAATGCTGTGATTAAAAAGATTGAAGATGTAAAAGTGTTAAACAGCGGGATAAATTTAGAGAATACAGAGACTTTAGTTAAGGCGATTAATGACAATATCAAAAGCAGTATATATATTTTTTCTGATAAGGATATTAAAATGACGGATTTAAATTCTAATTTAATAAAAGTTGGAAAACATTATGAGAATTGCGGGATTACATTATTATCCCATGCCAAAGAGGAAGAACAAATCGCAGCTTTAGTTAAAGTAAAGAACTTTGGAAATGAAAACAATGAGCTTTCGGTTGCCCTTTATGGTGATGAAAAGCTTATTGACATAAAGAGGGTCGAATTGGCAGCAAAAGAAGAAAAGAATGTTTTTTTTACCGGGATATCTAAAGAGATTAAGGTTTTAAAAGCTCAAATTGATTTAGAAGATATCCTTGAAGTGGATAATGTGATGTATGATGTGGTATATGAAGATGTAAAGGAAAAGGTTCTGCTTTTAACCAGGCAAAATATCTTTCTTGAGCAGATTCTTTCCCTGCTGCCACAGGTCGAATTATATAAAGGCGATTTAGACAGCATGGATAATTTACAAGGCTATTATCTTTATATATTTGATGGCTATATGCCTGAAAAGTTACCAGAAGACGGGCATATCCTTGTGTTTGATCCTCCTTTGGAAAATCCTTTACTGGAGGTAAAACAAGATATTGAAGTCAGTACACTTTATCCTTCAGGAGGAGAACTTTTGGCATTTTTAGATCAAATTAAATTTGATATTGCCAAAACAAAAAAATTATCTGTACCCCAATGGGGACAAGTAATATTAAATTCTGAAGAAACGCCTCTTATTATTGCTGGTGAACGAGGCGAACAAAAGATAATGGTTTGTGGTTTTGATTTGCATCAAACCGATTTGCCTTTAAGAACGGAATTCCCGATTTTTATTTATAATACGATACAGTGGTTTATTCCTGAAAAAATTCACAATTTGGAAAAGATTATTGCAGGAGATACGATAGAGTTTCAAATTGCACCAGAATCTAAGGAAGTCAGTCTTGTAAAACCTGACGGGACTTATGAAAGGCTGGCACCTCCTTTTCCACTTCAGCCTTATAAAAATACCAATGAAACAGGCATATATACCCTGGAACAAAAAGGAGAAAAAATAGACAGTTTTCACTATTTTGCTGTTAATCCTTTAGTTGAATGGGATTTTGCAGGCAGTTTTGCGGAAAGCAATGGAGAAGATGCAAAAGAGAATTCTCAAACTTATGACAATATGATAGAAGGAAATAGAAATTTAAAAAATATTTTATTGATAATGCTTTTAGTATTGATGTTTTTAGAATGGTGGGTGTATGTCCGTGGTATTTAATTTTATTAATACTCGCTATTTACTGTTAATTCCACTTTTTATCTTTTTTCTATATTTTACATCTAAAAAGCTAACTTTATCTTCTTATAAAAAGTCTTTTTTACTTTGTCTAAGATCTATTATTGTAATCCTGTTAATTTTTTCTTTATCGGGACTACAGGTTAAAAAAATAGTCGATAAGACAACGACTATTTTTGCAGTAGATTTATCGGACAGTGCCAAGTCTGCTATAAAGGATGCAGAAGCCTTTATAAAAGGAGCAATGGCTTTTAAAGGCAGTCATGACCAAGTAGGTATCGTTGCTTTCGGAAGTAATGCCGGGGTTGAAGCCAGCCCAAGCCAAGAGCCTGTTTTTACAGGCTTTTCTTCTATACTTAACAGCAATTCCACGAATATCGCAGAAGGACTTCAATTGGCTTCTACTTTAATTCCTGAAGAGTCTAAAAAACGTATTGTCCTTATTTCTGATGGAAAAGAAAATATAGCGGACGCTCTGAGTCAGGCCAAATTACTAGCCAGCCAGAATATTACAGTAGATGTTTTGCCTATGACAAATCAAATTGAAGAAGAGGTACAGTTAACGGAGTTAAATGTTCCAAAATACTTAAGTAAAAATCAGCAATTTACTGTTCAAGTAACCGTAGACAGCTTAATCGATACAAAAGGGGTACTTAAAATATACAATGGGAAAAATTTAGTGGAAAGCCAGGAGGTACAAATCCGCAAGGGGCAAAACCGTTATGCATTTTCTGATTTGGCCAGTGATGGCGGAAGCAGAATTTACAGAGCAGAAATAGAAGCTGTTGTGGATACACTTTTACAAAACAATGTCGCTTATGCTTATACTTATGTTGAAGATATTCCTCATATTTTATTAATCGAGCAGGAAAATAGCGGGGCCGAGATAAAGGAGATATTAAAAAATTCTGAGTTAGTAATCGATGTGGTCAATCCTTTTACCATCCCGCAGGAAGCAGATTTACTTGCTCAATATGATGGAATTATTATGGCCAATATATCTGCGGATGATTTAACAGAAAAATTTTTAAACAATCTGGAAAACTATGTAAAACATACAGGTGGCGGATTAATCGTATCGGGTGGAGAAAATGCTTATGCTTTAGGCAATTATTTTGATACGCCTCTGGAGACAATTCTGCCTGTTGATATGGAATTAAAAGATAAAACGAAAATCCCGGATATGGGGATTGTACTTGTTACAGACCGGTCTGGCAGTATGATGGAAGCACCTTATGGGGTTTCAAAATTAGAATTGGCAAAAGAAGCAGCAATTCGTTCTACGGACGTTTTAAATGAATTTGATAAAATAGCGGTGATTGCTTTTGACGATCAACCACAGGTCATTGTTGAATTACAAGAAGTAAAAGGAAATCTGGGGGCTATACAGGATAAGATTGCAGGTATTTCAATTGGTGGCGGTACAAGCATTATCCCTGCCCTTCAAAAGGCATATGATATTCTCTCGGATGCAGATACGAAAGTCAAGCATATTATTTTATTAACAGACGGTCAGGCTGAAACCAGTGGTTATGACGATTTGATAAGTCAAATGAAATTAAAAGGGATTACCCTATCCACTGTAGCTGTAGGCCGTTATTCGGATGTAGTGCTTTTAGAAAGATTAGCCCGTGAAGGTGGCGGGAGATATTATTATACTGATGAATTTTCTGATTTACCAAAAATTTTCATGAAAGAAACGATGACAGCCAGTAAGACTTATATTCAAAATGAAACTTTTTACCCTAAACTGACAAGACTTTCTCCGATTGTTGAAGGCATTGACACCCTGCCTCCTTTACACGGATATATTGCAACAAGTCCTAAAAGCCGTGCAGAAGTTATTTTCAGCAGTGAAAAAGATGACCCGGTTTTAGCCGTATGGCGATATGGCTTAGGAAGAACGGCTGCATGGACTTCTGATATGCACAATCAGTGGAGTTTGGACTGGCTGGCTTCTTCTTCAGGGGTAGAAGTTTTTAGAAATTTAGTATCCTGGATTATCAGAAAGCCGATGAGTGACAGTGTAATGGTTGAAGGAAAGGTGGAAGGGGAAAATATAAGATTGAAAGCTTCAATTCCCAATATGGGATCAGAGGCGGAAATTAAGGTTAATGTTGTTGCGCCTGATATGACAGAGCATGAGATTTATTTAAAAGCTTCCGCACCAGGGGAATATACAGGGCTTTTCCCAGGGAATAATATAGGAGCTTATATCCTTAATTTTCAAGTCAATCAAAATGGAGAAGAAGAAAGTATTCATACTGGAATAAATGTTCCTTATTCGCCTGAATATGATATTAATAAAATTACACAAGATACAGGCTTACTCAATCAAATTGCCCATATAACGGGTGGAAGAGTATTAACGCAACCAGAAGAAGTTTTTAAAGAAATAGAATCTACGATATATGGAGAAAGAGATATTGATGACTTTTTGTTAATCCTTGCCTTGTTATTCATTCTTTTTGATATTGCCTTCCGCAGGATAGGAGTTATCAATAATAAAGTTGAAGAAATAATCATTTCGGTGATTCAGTTCTTTAAAAATAAGAAGAAAAAGGAGAAAAAAGTACTGATTGTAAAAGAAAAAAATAAAGCTCCAGAAAAGACGAGTGTTCCAAAAGTAAAAAAAGAAAAGAAAAAAGAAGATAAGAAAGAAAAAGAAGAAGTTAAAAAGATTGAAAATACTACATCTGCTTTATTAGCTCAAAAAAGAAAAAGGACAAGTTATAAAAAATAACAAACTATATGGTTGAATTGCCGTATATATTTAATAATAGAAGATCAAATGAGCTATGAGAAGCAAAGGAGAATGATATATGGTAGAAGAAAAAATGAAAATTTTAAAGATGTTAGAAGAAGGAAAAATTACAGCAGATGAAGCCGTTAACTTGTTAAATTCTTTAGATGGTAAAAGTAAACCCAATCTGGACAGGGGATATGAAAGTAAAAACATGCAGAATAATACCCAGCCAAAAAATAAAACAGAATCTTCTTTTACCATGGACCTTGAAAAGAAAATTGAAGTTTTGTCAAGAGATTTAGAACCCAAAATAAAAAAGGCTGCAAAAACGATTATGGATACGGCGGATTCTTTTGCAGAAAAAATAGCAAAATCCTTTTCTTATTCTCCTGCTGGTCCTCAGTCAAACGATATGACTTTTGAAATGTATGTGTCAAAAGGCGATAATACGCAGTTAAGACTAAAGAGTAAGAATGGGCCAATTCATATAAAAGGCTATAATGGAGATAAAATTACGGCAAAAATTAAGTATAGCTGTAAAGGCGGCAGTCAAAAAATTGAACTTCTTAAAGTTGACAATACTTATTATTTAAATTATGATGAAGCAAACTTTACATTTGTTGCAATAGAAGCTTTTGTTCCGGAGTTTTTATTTAGCAGAGTATTTTTTGAGAGCAATAGTAATGTATATGTGGATGCCTTATCTGGAGACGAGATAACGATTTTAACCAATGACGGTTCCATTGAGCTAAAAAATATATCAGCGAAGAATATGAAGTTGGAAAGCGCAAGAGGAAATATCTTATTAGAAAATATAACTGGAGAATTACTCCGGGCAGAAAGCTGTAATGGCTATATTGATGTAAAATTAAGTGATATTGCAAAAATGGATTTATTGACTTCTAATGGAGAAATTAATATTGATTCATCCATCAGAGAGCTAAAAGCCGCTAATTATTATGAATGGAATGCCGAAACTTCCAATGCAGCCATTAAACTAAACAGCTTCAGAGGTTTTGATATTGGGTATGACTTTAAAGCCCTTACATCATTAAATGGCATTCATGTTCATATACCTAGTGTGGATTTTATAGAAAACGAAAAGAATTTTGTGAAAGGAATGACTAAAAATTATCCTTCTGCATCAAAAAAAGTAAAGATAAATTTGGAGACTTCTAATGCTCCAATTACGCTCTATTAAAAGACTCCCGTAAGGGAGTTTTTTAAAATAGAGATTATTGTAAAACCTATAAAAATATTATATAATAAATTAAGACAATTTATACATAATTCAATAATAAGGCGCAGCCTTTTTTCTTATTTATAAGAAAAAGAACCAGTAAATTGAACAATTGTCTTAAAAAAATGTGTATTTCATCGGAGTGAGTAAAATGTCAAGCTTAGACGATAAACTATACGAAAAGACTGTAGAATGTCCTGTATGCGGGAATGTATTTAAAGTGACAGCAGTCAAGAGAAAAGCTTATGTCGTTGAAAGCCGGGATACTGATTTTTGTGTTAAATATAAAGATATTAATCCTTTATTTTATGATGTGTGGATTTGCCAGTTATGCGGATATGCTGCTCAAAAGAGTACTTTTTCTAAGATTACATATAAAAGGTCTCAATTAATAAAAAAACATATAACCCCCAGATGGGTTGCTAAAAAAGAACCAGCAGTGATTGAGTATGAAGCTGCGATTAATAAATATAAATTGGCTTTAATCAATGCACAAATCAGTAAGGCAAAGGATAGTGAAATAGCAGGTATTTGTTTAAAAATTGCCTGGCTTTATCGTTTTATGGGTAAGAAAGAAAATGAGTTGCATTTTCTTAATCATGCGTTAAATAAATATGTAGATGCTTTTTCAAAGGAAAAGTTTCCGGTTGAAAACATGGACGAAGCTACAGTAATGTACTTAATAGCAGAACTTTATAGAAGAGTTGGAAATTTTGAAGAGTCGGCCAGATGGTTCAATAAAGTGATTAGTCAAAGAGGAATTCCGGAAAGAATTCTAAATTTAGCAAGAGAGCAGTGGAGTTTATTAAGGGAAGATTTAAAAAATGAAAAAAGCAAAAGCCAAAAGAATAATGATGAAGTATCCGAAGCTTTAAAATAAAAATTTTAAAATTTTTACATTTTTTATTTTTTATTTTGAACAATTGTAATATAATAATATAATTAATTAAAACTTGCTTTAGGAGAGGACATAACATACAATGAAAGTTGGAAAAATTCCCCCTAATCTTTTAAAGGAGTATGTTTTTAGTAATTTAAAAAATCATAAAAAAGAAATTATTTTAGGTCCAGGAATTGGAGAAGATAGTTCTGCAATCCAGTTGGCAGAAGATGAGATTTTTCTTGTTTCTACGGATCCTATAACAGGAGCCGATAAAGATATGGGTTATCTTGCCGTTCATGTTTCATGCAATGATATTGCTTCTTGTGGAGGAGAGCCCATTGGTGTATTGTTGACAATATTGCTTCCAGAAGCTTCAGATAAAGAAGATTTGATAAGAATAATGGAGGATGCCAATAGAGCTTCAAAGGAAATAGATGTTCAGATTATAGGAGGTCATACTGAAGTAACCAATTCAGTAAATCGTCCTGTCATATCTGCAACGGCTATTGGAAAGGTGAAAAAAGATAAGTTGGTTCGAACAGAAAACGCAAAAGTCGGGCAGGATTTAATAATGACAAAATGGGCAGGCCTGGAAGGCACAGCAATCATTGCAAAAGATTGCAGGGAAGAGTTGCTGAAGGTCTTTTCTGAAGATTTTTTAAATAGCGCTCAAAATTTTGCTAATTATTTATCTGTCGTTTCTGAGGGGAAAATTGCAGCAGATTTTGGAGCAACATCCATGCATGATGCTACGGAAGGTGGCGTCTTAGGGGCTGTATGGGAAATAGCAGAGTGCTCAGGCGTAGGCGTTGAAGTATATCTGGATAAGATACCTATAAAAAAGGAGACAAAAGATATCTGCAATTATTACAATATTTCTCCTTATCAGTTAATTTCAAGTGGTTGCATGATTATAACGACTTATGATGGAAACCGTCTTGTTGAACAATTAAAAATGAGCGGGATTGAAGCACATATTATTGGAAAAATTACTGAAAAAGACAGAATTTGCATTCAAAACAATGAAGTTTTGCCCTTAAGACAGCCGGATGTGGATGAATTATACAAAGTAATAAAATAAGCCTACATGGAAAATGGGGGAGGACCTTATGAATTTAAAAGAAAGGAAGCGAATAGAGAATATACTAACCCGTTTCAGGTTAGTCGCTTTCCTATTTGTGTTTTTTATGGTTCCTTTAAATATCAGCATGAGCAGGCAAATGGAAGCACTATTATTAAATAGAATGTTTGTTTTTATAACATACTATTTAATTTCTGTAGGCATTGGTTTTTTACTGTTTAAAAATATAAAGAATGAAAAAATGTTTGATTTAGCCATTGGTATTTCTACAGTTTTTGATTTTATTGCTATCCCTTGGGCAGCTACAGTAATCTTGCCAGTTTGTGACCTTCCAATTGAAGTTGTTTATATTATTGTGCAAATGACGATGTTGATTAGATACCGTACGAATTTTTATTCTCTGATAGGCAATGCGCTTGTGTTGCTTAATATATGGTTGTATGAATTAACTATTGGAGCAAGTTTTTACTGGCGCTTTTGGAGTATAAGAGGTTTATTTTGGACGATTATATTTGGCTTTAATCTGATTATTTTTTGGAAACTGCTTAAGAACTATGACGAATTGCTGGAGCAAAAAGAATTAGAGAATATCACCATCGAAGATTCCAAGCGAAGTATTGATAATTTGATTCATATTAACAAAATTAGTGCCTCCCTGAATGAATCTTTGTCTCAAAATGAAATTATTAAAATATTACTTAGCAATGTATCTAAAATGGTTAATAGCGAAGACTGTGCCGTTTTACTTTATTCCAAAAAGGAAACTGACGGCTATTTATACAATTATAGAAAATTTAAAGAATCCAGTAGTAATAACAGAGAAATTATTAAATATGAAATTATTAATATTGGTGATGAAATTAAAAAAATCAAAAGTATGAAAGATTATAAGCATGTAATAGGAGCTCATCAGCCTTTTTACATGGCTGATTTGGTCAATATATATCATATGAATGCAGTCGTTTTAAATTCCGAAAGAAAATGGCTCTATATGTTTAAAATTATGTGCAGTTTAAAAGAAGGAGGCTTTTTGCTGATTGCCACGGATACGCAATTCCGTTCAGAAACTGGGCAAATGATTTCATTATTGGTAGGCCAGGCAGGGACATCTTTGTCTACTGCTGTTTTATATAAATCGGTATATAAGAAGGCCAATACCGATCCGTTGACAGGTGCAAAAACAAGAAGATTTTTAAAAGCCTTTCTTAGAAAAGAAATCGAAAGATCTCAAAGTCATAATAAACATTTTTGTATATTATTCTTTGATATAGATAATTTCAAATCATTTAATGATACCTATGGGCATAATATAGGTGATGAAGTACTAAAACTTATTTACAGGATTACCAAAATGACTATCCGTAAAATTGATTTAGTCGCCAGATACGGGGGAGAAGAGTTTGTTGTAGTTCTCCCTGAAACAGAGTTTAAAAATGCATTCATAACAGCAGAAAGAATAAGAAAAAATATAGAAAAATGCCCAATCAAAGACATACTCGATGTAGACAGAAATGTAACGGTTAGTATAGGGATAGCAGAGTATGGTGTGGATGGCTTTTCTGAAGAAGAACTGATTAATAAGGCCGATTGGGGCATGTATCAGGCAAAATCTAAGGGTAAAAATCAAGTATGTTCCTTTAGGGACTATAAAATAGAATATGAGCAATCTCAATCTATGGAAGACATTAATACTGAACAGGAGGATAGCAAACTATGAGACTTAAAATTTTAGAATTGTTAGAAAAGAACAGCCGTCTGGCAACAAAAGATATTGCCATTATGCTAGGCGTGCCACAGGATGAAGTGGAAAAAGAAATTAAAGAAATGGAAAAAGAACAAGTGATTTGTGGTTATAATACTTTGATTAACTGGGATAAAACCAATAAAGATTTAGTGACCGCCTTAATTGAAGTAAAAGTAACGCCTCAAAGAGGTGAGGGTTTTGATAAAATTGCTGAAAGAATTTATCGTTTTGATGAAGTAAAAGCAGTGTATCTAATGTCAGGTGGTTTTGATTTAACTGTTATTGTCGAAGGTAAGACTTTAAAGGATGTGGCTTTATTTGTTTCACAAAAACTTGCTACCCTTGATTCTGTTTTAAGTACCAGCACCCATTTCGTACTTAAAAAATATAAAGATCATGGGATTCCTTTCGAAGAGATAAAGAAAGATGAAAGGATGGTTGTTTCCCCATGAAAAATTTAATAGCGACGAAGGTAAGTAATCTTCCACCTTCAGGAATACGTAAATTTTTTGACATTGCTAGTCAAATGGAAGATGTTATTTCTTTAGGCGTAGGGGAACCTGATTTTGATACACCCTGGCATATACGTGAAGAAGGTATCTACACTTTAGAAAAAGGAAAAACCATATATACTTCCAATTCAGGTCTTCTGGAATTGCGCCAGGAAATCAATAGGTATCTGTCAAGACGCTTTAATATATCCTATGATCCTCAAGATCAAATCCTCGTGACTGTCGGGGGCAGTGAAGCCATTGATTTAGTGTTAAGGGCAGTATTAAACCCTGGAGATGAAGTATTAATTCCTGAGCCTTGTTTTGTTGCTTATAAACCTTGTACGATACTGGCTGGCGGTGTACCCGTTACCATTACGACAAAGGCAGAAAATGATTTCCGGTTAATGCCGGAAGAATTAGAAGCAGCAATCACTGAGAAAACAAAAGTTTTGATTCTTCCTTATCCCAATAACCCAACAGGGGCTATTATGGAAAAAGAGGATTTGGAAAGAATCGTAGAAGTACTCAAGGACAGAGATATCCTGGTCGTTTCAGATGAAATCTATGCTGAGCTGACCTATGGCAGAGAACATGTTTCCATTGCATCCCTGCCAGGTATGTATGAAAAAACTTTAGTGATTAATGGATTTTCAAAAGCTTATTCGATGACTGGCTGGAGAATGGGTTATGCCGCAGGACCAAAAGAATTAATTGCGGCAATGACAAAAATACACCAATATGCAATTATGTGTGCCCCGACAACAAGTCAATATGCAGGCATTGAAGCATTAAAAAATGGGGACACTGCCGTTGCAGAAATGAGAGAATCCTTTGATAGCAGAAGGAAATTTGTGGTGAATGGCTTTAGAAGTATTGGAATGGATTGCTTTGAACCTTTAGGTGCCTTTTATGTTTTCCCTTCTATTCAAAAGTCAGGTCTGACTTCAGAAGAATTTTGCAGCAGACTTTTATACGAAGAAAAGGTTGCTGTAGTTCCGGGAACGGCTTTTGGCGACTGTGGTGAAGGCTTTATCAGATGTTCTTATGCTTATTCTATAGACAATATTAAAGAAGCCCTAAGACGAATTGAAAAGTTTATGAAACAGTTTACATAAAAATCAAAAAGACGGTATTTTAATTAAAAATCAAAATACCGTCCTTTCTTTAATCTTCCTTCTTTTCTTTACAGTCTGGACAAACACCGTAAAAATATATTTTTTCATTTACGATATCAAAATTCGTGTCTTGTTCAATTCTTTTACGGATATCGTCTAAATAAATTGACTCCATATCCACAACTTTTGTACAAGATATGCAGATTAAATGAGGGTGCGAATGAGTTCTGGCATCGTATCTGAAGCAATCTTCCCCAACGTTTAATTCTTGAATAAGATTAGCTTTTTTTAAAGCATCCAGGGTCTTATAGACTGTTGCCAGGCTCATTGTCGGATGAATAGATTCTAAAGCCTTATAAATTGCTTCTGCGCTGGGATGCTCGTCGGTGTTGGTCAGCATTTGAAAAATGGCCAGTCTTTGTGGTGTTACCTTCAGATTCTTTTCTTTTAATTGCTGAGCGAGTTCTTTCATGGGAAAAACCACCTTACTGATAATAATTTTTATATAATAATAATATTAGATATTTGAATTTTCGTCAAGTGACAAAACTATTGCTTATTAGCGAAATATTGGCATTTTATTATGCTAATTTTTATATAATCCGTTGTATTTAATTATTTAATATGCTAAAATAAATAGGTATGGCGAATGGTTTTATTTTCTATAATATAAAGGTGGGGTTTTATGTCAATTAATGTAGACCTTATTAATCCTTTTGTTCAGGGAACACAAGCGATTTTAAGAGATGTATGCCAGGAAACACCCAGACTCGGAAAAGTTTATTTAAAGAAGTCACCTTATGCCAGTGGTTCTATTGTAGTTGTTATAGGACTTACTGGAGATATAAAAGGACAGGTTATTTTTAGTCTGGACAAGCAAGCAGCTGTAACGATATCATCAAAGATGATGATGGGATTAGAAGTTGAAGAATTAGACGAAATGGCAAAAAGTGCAATTTCAGAATTAATGAATATGATTTTAGGTCATACGGCAACGATATTTTATAATAAAGGAATTTTTGTTGATATTACACCACCTTCTTTATTTGTTGGAAACGATATTCAGATTTCTATTTCCAAGATACAAACCATATGTATTCCTTTACATTTAGAAGATGGTGCTATGTTTGAAATTGATGTTGCTATTCAGGAAAATTTTAGTCAGTGAGATGGTTGTAAATGAACATTGTCTTATTAGAGCCAGAAATACCACAAAACACAGGTAATATCGCAAGAACTTGTGCTGCCATTGGTGCTGATTTGCATTTGATTAAACCTTTAGGTTTTTCAATAGACGATAAACATTTGAAAAGAGCAGGATTAGACTATTGGCATTTATTGAATGTTTATTACTATGAAAATTTTGAGGATTTCAAGTCTAAACACCCCGATGGCTTGTATTTTATGGCTACAACAAAAGCTCAAAAAGTCTATACGGAAGTAAAATATACAAAAGATTGTTTTATTATTTTTGGTAAGGAAACAGCAGGTATTCCTGAAAGTATATTAATCGATTATCCGGAAACCTGCATCAGGATTCCCATGAGAGAAGAAGCCCGTTCATTAAATTTATCCAATTCGGTAGCCATTGTTGCTTACGAAGCAATGAGGCAGTTAAACTTTGAAGGTTTATTAAAAGAAGGAGAATTAAGAGATTACAAGTGGAACGAAATCCCCGGTAAATAACCGGGGATTTTTTTATGGTAATTAGCCTCTGAAAGTGTTTTTCAGTACACGGGTTAGTAGTTTAAACATGTATAGGCTATTAACTCGTGAATTTTTATATTGAAACTTTATAAAATGTTGAAAATTAAAAATTTATTAATTAGAATAAAATTATATGAATTCGTATAATTTAATAATAATTTGATTAAAATCCCTTGTGCTTGTCTTAAGCCAATGGAGCATCTTATTTATATCTGACGGGTATAGAAGGAGATTAGTTACAATTAAAACAGACTTCTGTTTTAAATGTCAGATTATAATTTTTTAATAAAGCAGATGAAAGGTTGGTAGCAAAAAAATTGTTTTTACCGGGATAGTAATATAGAGACTGAAAAACGGGAAGCTTGGGCTGAGGTATTTAGCGTTAAAGGAGATCCCAAATTTTGTAAGGGTTGGGAAGAACGAAACAGAAGAACATTAAATTTATTTTTATATGGAATTTATACCTTTAAAGAAGAGGAGATTTTAAACGAAAAAACTAATTACAGCTCTTTTATTGATAGAAGTTTTATGTTTTGTTTTTTCTGCTTGTGGGTCAAATAAAAGCAGTGCTCGGGAAGAAAAACAACAAGTGACAGAAAATACGCATAATGAAGATATAATGTCAAGTGATTTTGCATCAAATGAATCTTTTGATAAGAGTGATGATAATAGGAGTACGGAAGTAGAATTACCAGCTCAAAAGCAATTTGTTGATAGATCGTATAAATTATTTTATGGGAAATGGGAAATAACAGAGATTGTTGGAGAACACTCAAGGTTCGGTGCATATTAGAATGCTGAAGAATTAATAGGAACGACACTATATTTTAATTATGATCAGATACTAATAGACAACAAAGTGGCAGTATCAAATCCTAACTATAGGATTGCAATTGTACCTTCTAATAATAGAGCATACATACCTTATCTGCCTTCTCATAAAGATTTGGGGATAGAAGGTCCATATTTTATATATGTTTATGTTTCTACAAAAATAACATCACCAATTATAGGGAATAGAATTTTTTATAAAGGAGGATAATACTCTTTTCCTTTTTTATAACGATGCATTTCATAAAGTTGAAAGAATTGAACATATTCCAAATGTAGAAGATAATTATATTAAAATTGTATCAAATGGATATGAGTAAGAGATTTTATGTCAGTAAGAAAGAAGTTAAATATAATTTATCGGTAAGTGCAAGTCTGTCGGTAATGTTAATAGGGTGTCATTTTAATGTAAATACTGAAGATAATAGTGATATGACTAATAGCATATAAGTAAAAAATGACTTTGAAAATAATGATGTAAAAAATCAAGAAATGATCATTATTATCTCGGATAGTAATAATGGTATGCCAACAGTACCGAAGAAGGAAAAAGAAAAACTACTTTGTTTATTGATTGATTTATGTAGAAGGCCTTTTTATTGATACTGCGGAAGAGGTATGGGATTTTTTATATACTCGTTCTGGTGCCAATTTATATCCACCAAGTAAAGCCAGTGAAAATTTATTAAGGAGTTTAAGGGATGACGCGAGTTTGAAGGTGTAAAGCCAAAGGTTGTAGACTTCTATTTAACGAAAGAGGAGGAAGACTGTATATTTATGAATATGACGAACTGAACCGCCTTCGTTATTCTATAGACCCACTTTTTGGGGTAGAAGAATACCAGTACGACAGTGAAGGCAACAACACAGCCATTATAGACCGCTGGAACAGCAAAACAGAGTTTGAATATGATGCGCATAATCGTTTAGTAAGAACCACTGATCCTTATCAAAACATTACCCGAAATTTATATGCTGATGACTTTAGCCCTAAACTTTCAACTGTTAATGCAGGTGGAAGAAGTGTAGAAGTTTACAGAACAGCAACCATAGATGCCCGGGGCTTTACCTGGACTTCCTACTACGATAAAAAAGGACAACTTGTCATGGAGAAAGATCCAGCGGGTTATGAAAAGTACTATGGTTATGATGCTGCAGGCAATAAAATCTGGGAAACAGATAAAGAAAAACATGTAAAAACAAATTACGAATATGATGGTTTTTATCGTTTGAAGAGGGTAGACAGTCCTGAAGGCATAAGAGTAGAATATACTTACAATGCTTTAGACAGTATTTTAACCCAAACCATTGGTGGGAGCCAAACCACTGTTTACACTTATGATGGTTTAAACCGCTTAACATCTAAAAGAGATCCTTCTGGAAGAGTAGAAAGTTATAACAGCTATGACAATGCGGGCAATCTGTTAAGTAGAACCGACAGAAATGGAAGAACAACCAGTTATGAATACGACAGTTTTTACCGCTTAAAATCTGAAACTGTAGATGATGCTTATCATAGCCAGAGGACCTATAAGTACGACAAAGTAGGCAACTTAATAGAAGAAACCAGCAGGTCAATAAGCCAGTACAGTAAAGTAATGACTTATGATGACTTAAACAGGCTGTTAACAAAAGAACTGCCTGGAGGAAATAAAATCGAATATACCTATGAAGATGCAGAGCATAAAGAAATTATGACAGACCCTGCAGGCAATAAGACCATTTACTCTTATGATAAAATGAACCGCTTAGAAATTGTTACCACGGATGAGAGAGATACGGTCTATACCTATGATGCTAACGGAAACAGGAAAAGTCTTACGTATCCTTCAGGAATAACAGCTTTATATGAATACGATTCAAGAAATTTGCTGGTTAGATTGACGAATTATACAAAGATGCAGGTAAAGACTGCAGAAAGCATAAAAGACAAAGGAGAATATGAAAGTCTTACAGTTACTGCAGCAGTATATCATTATCCTGGAAAAGGAATTGAAAAGATATACGAATACCAATATGACGGTAATGGTATGCAAACCTGTAAGATAGAGCCTAAGGGAAAGACAGAATTTATCTATGACGATGCAGGAAGGATAAAAACAGTCATAGAGCCTGATGGAAAAAAAACGACTTACACCTATGACAGCTTTGGAAACAGAAAGACCCAAAGAACTGAAGGAGACGGGCTGTTAGTAGATATACAATATATCTATGACAACAGCAACCGTTTGGTTAAGACTATAGAAATGAATAATAATATGGTTATTAATACCGAATACGGTTATGATAATAATGGAAATCAAATATCCGTCAAAGAGTTTAGCAGTAGCGGCAATAAAACATCAACTTATGAATATGACGGCTTTAACCAGATGGTAAAAGCCAGAACCACAGAAGGCAAGAACATAAGCTGTAACTATGATGCCCTGGGCTTAAGAGTATCCAAGACCGCAGATGGAAAAACCACAAACTATTACTACCGCTATGGCAGCGTGATATTGGAAAAAACAGGTGACAATTCTATAAGAAACGTAGTGGGAGTGAACTTAATTGCAAGAGGTGGCAAAGAAGATATTCTGTACTACGTTTATAACGGTCATGGAGATGTAATAGAATTGCAGTCAAGCGGCGGAGGTATCGTAAATGAATATGACTACGATATCTTTGGTAATCCAACCTTAGAAAACGAAGCTGAAGGCAAAGAAAACCCTACCGTTATGCAGGCTATTACTGGGATAAAGAAACAGGCTACTATTATTTAAGAACAAGATACTATGATCCAGAAATAGCGAGATTTATAACAGAAGACAGCTTTACAGGATACTATGATGATCCTTTGAGCCTGAATTTGTATACTTACTGCATGAACAGCCCGATAAATTACTGGGATCCTGATGGACGTTATTATGTAACAGACCCAGTTACAGGAGAAAAAATACATGCATCGGAATGGGAGAGTAGAAGGAATTTTAGAGCTAAAGTCCGAGATAGTCAAGGAAGAGGAGTTTTTGTAAGTACTGGGGTCAGTGCATATGATTGGGCACTCCAAAACAAAGTTAATAAGGGGACGGGTAATGGTGGAACTTATACATATAAGGATAAGGATGGCAATACAGTTACAAAAGAATGGACAATAACCAATGACGAATTTTTAGATTCTAATGCTTTAACTCAGGCGGAAATCACAGAAATTTGTAGGAAAAAGAATCCTGGCTTGGTTGAACGTGGCTTCGATAAGGCAATATATGAATACGCTCAGAAGAAGGGTATAAACCCCAAAGTAATATTAGCAACACTTGCTCAGGAACAAAATTGGTGTAAAAATGGAAGGTATGATAAAGCATTCGGGGTTGGTCCAGGTGGAAATCCATCGGCTTTTGCTGAAAATGAAACGGGGGGTATTGCTAGTTCAGTTAATACATTCTTGAATCTATTTAATGAAGGTTTGAAAAAACAGAATAATGGTGGCTTAAAACCAATGCATGTCAATCAAGATTATAAGCAAAATGGTGTTTGGATGGAAACAGATGCTGCTGCTAGGCAAGAATATGGTATCTCAGGTGCTGAATGGATGAATAGAAATCCAAAGTATGCTGAGTACTTAAAAAATGGAATTGATGTACAGCCAGTAAATGCAGCAATGTATGCAAAACTTAGATATACACCTTGGGTAGATTTCCCCGTGCAAAACTCACATCCATTACAGGAATGGCATGATTTATTTAGGTCATTCTAGTACGATTGTATGAAATATTTGTTGTTATAAAAACACTATGAAATAGGAGAATAAGATTATGAAGAGAAAAATTAATATTCTATTGATTGTTTTTACAATTGCTTTGGTCTTTTGTAGCTGTAGCATAAAACAGAATTCATCGGAAGGAAGTCTTAATAATAATGCGAATAGTATTGAATCTCAAAAAAAGACTTCAGGTTCTTTGCAGGATTTAGATTCAAATAAAACTGCGATAAACCCAGAGGCATCTCCGAGTAATCAAACTATAAAGCCAAGCAATAATAGTGTTCCAGGTCTAAAGGAAGATGATTTTGGGGTTGTGTTTAGTAATGCTTTAGTAAAGGTTACTGATAACCCTGATAAAATGATTGAATTATGGGGCAGAGGCAAGGCGAAAAATGATGATGAGGCATTTATCGGAACTGACCCATCTGCAAAGTATAGGAGGTATGAGTATTACTATATTAAAGAGAATTCAGGCATAAAAGCGCATGTTAGAAGAGGAGAAATTGACTACATATATTTTATGGATATTACTGATTGGTATACTAACCGGGGTATTAAAAAAGGAGATAGCTATAACAAAATGGTTGAAGCTTATGGAAAGCCTACTAAAGAAAGTATTGAAGATTCTGAATTAGTTTGCGAATATCCTCTAAAAAATGTTAGTTTGATGTTCAGATTTGATAAAGACAAAAATATTTCCAATATTACGATTTGGAACTACTTAAATTAATATTTTGCAAATGACTGTCTGCAATAACAGTCATTCCTTACCCGGCAAACCAATAAAACAGTAGCCGGGTTTCTTTATGACCATTATTATAAATGTAACACAAAATGTAACACTAATATATGACACATAATAATGACTCTGATAGAATATAGTTATCATAATAAAAGGAGGAATTATCCATGGCAGATACTTTCACAATCCGCATCAGCAAGGACACACCAGCCTTTGAGGAGATGGACAAGGCAGCAGAGCAGCTTGGCTTAAGCCGTAACCAACTTATTATATTATAGAGGGAATTAAGATGATGTGTTCATGGGATGCACATTTTTACAAAAAAATAAAGCAGTACAGCAGCACCTTCAGGCTTCCAGTTCCGTTGGTCATGCAGAATATGCTAATAAAGCGCCTTGCAGAGGACTACGCAAAAGAGCAGATTTGGGGGTTCACAGGCAAGGTAATGCCGGAATTCATGTTCAATGAACGTGGACCCATTACAGGCGGTGAGTTGTTCAAGACACTTTCTGAAATGGCAGTAAAGGATGAAATCAGAGAAAGGGTCAGAGGCATTGAAGAGCATATCAGGACAGGCTTTCCAGTACCAAAGGATGAAATGGATTTTTATGAAGCACACAAGCCAAATCCTGTAAAGGTTGACCCGCAAGAGGAAGAACGTAACAGACAGCTTTTTGAAAAGTATGGTGAGCCTGTGTCCATAGCTTTCTGGGCGGATGAAACCAGTATGGAAGAAGCACTGGAAATGCTTGAGCAAGAGGAAAAGAAAAAGGGGCGTGGCAAGAAATGAGCAAGAAACAATATATTGTGCGATGCCCCCATTGCAATCACAGAGTATTTGATGCCGATTATGCAGATGTCGAAATCAAATGCCCGGAATGCAGGAAAGTCTTTGAAGTAAAGTGAAAAGTGAATAGATCTGGCACAGAGCCACAAAGGGAGCGAAGTTGGACTCACCTATAGAGCCTGGCAGATAGTCTAAAAAACTATTTGTCGGGCTCTATTTATTTTCCCGGCAAGCGAAGTGAGGTGAGAAAGGAAATGAACCAATATGAAAACATCCCAAAGGAACTGAAGCAATTACCACAGTGGGTATGCCATAGAAATAAAGTACCCTTTAATCCTGCTACAGGAAAAGCAGCCAAGGCAGGACAGCCAGATACGTGGGCAAGGTTTGAGGATGCTGTAAAAGCTTCTGGCTCTTTTGGCGGTATCGGCTTTGAATTCAATAATAACGGTATTGTAGGCATTGACCTTGATAAGGTAATTGCTGATGATGGAACTGTTTCTGATGAAGCAGACGGGATTGTGGCAATGCTGGACAGTTACACAGAGTATTCTCCCAGTGGCAAAGGACTTCATATATTCGTCAAGGGTGATATCTCTGTAGATGGCAGGAAGAAAGGCTTTATTGAAATGCATAAAGCCAAAAGGTATTTTACCATGACAGGTAATGTCTATGGTAATAAAAAGCCTATAAATGAGTACACAGAGCAAGTCAAACAGTTATTTGGTAAATATTTCTCCGATTCTAAATCGGGAAAATCTGTTGGTACAAACAATCCTTGTATCAGTTCTGCAAAGGACTATCTTTCCATCGGACTTGCCAAGGATGCTGTGATCAAGGCTCTTTGGGATGGTAAATACCAAAGTGAGAAGTGTACCAGCGAGAGTGAAGCAGACCTTGCACTGATGGGTAAGCTGCTCTATTGGTGCTCCGGCAATATAGATGCAGCCATTGAAGCTTTTATCAAATCCCCCTATGTAGCAGGAAAGGATGACAAGTACACAACTAAGCTGGAACGGTCTGACTATCTCCAAAGAACCGCTGCAAAAGCAATGCAAGGCTTGACCTCCACTGCTGCCGGGGATGATGAGCAGTATTGCAAACAGCAGGAATTCACCCTTGATGATATGGGTAATGCCAGAAGGCTTAGCAGTTATAAGTACAGAAGTTATATCAGTCAGAAATGTTAAGAAATTTGTGTCCAAACGAATCAGTAAAGACCATTAATAAATTTGAACTAAGGCTCGTGATGCCTTAAATCACGTAATTTGTCACATCAGGAATAGATAGGTTGGCGTTCCCTTGCGAGGATTAAGGTCAAGGGACACTTCTTTACAAGAAATGTCCCTAATCGAATCTAACGCTCTTAAATTGAGGTTGCCGGTATGAGTGGTGGAGACATTGGAAAAAGGAGAGGATAGACATTTATCATAAACGAAACACCTGCTTTGTTGGAATTGATATGCACAAGGACGCACATTGTGCAGTTGTTATAGATTGTTGGATGAATAAACTGGGTGAGGTTAACTTTGAAAACAGACCATCCAGATACCCTGCATTCGTTGAGGATGTAAGAAAGATTTGCGGTACAAAGGAAATCGTATTCGGGCTTGAGGATACCAGAGGATTCGGCAGAAATCTTGCTGCCTATCTGGTCGGCAGGAAGTTTGAAGTAAAACACGTTAACCCTGCCTACACAAGTGCTGTAAGGCTGGCAAACCCCATTATTTACAAGGATGACTCCTATAATGCCTATTGTGTGGCAAGGGTGCTCAGGGATATGGTAGATACTTTGCAGGATGCCAAGCATGAGGATATATTCTGGACAATATGGCAAATGGTGAAAAGGCGGGATTTGCTTGTAAAGTGCAATGTGATGAACAAGAACCGCTCCACAGCCAGCTTTCCTACAGTTACCCATCTTACAGGAAATTTTTTGCCATGATTGATTCCAAGAGTGCCTTATGTTTCTGGGAGAACTACCCTTCACCGGAGTATATATGGAACACAACACCGGAAGAAATATATCAGACGATAAAGCCGGTGCATCAGGCACTTAAAATACAGCGCATTCATGAGATTATATCCATGATTGAAAGGGATGGAGACACAAGAAAGGACTATCAGCCCGAAAGAGATTTTATTGTGAGAAACATTGTAAAGGATATCAGGCACAACAAGGAGTTGATTGCCGAAATTGACGATGAACTAAGAAAGTTGATACCTTTGACAGGCTATAAGCTACATACAATGCCTGGTATCGACCTTGTTACAGAAGCGCAGATTATATCTGAAATCGGAGATATTAACCGCTTCCCCGATTCCGATAAGCTGGATCGGTTTATGGGCTTGGCACCGGTGCAATTCAGCTCTGCCGGAAAGGGTAAAAACCAAAGATGCAGGAATGGCAATAGGGCACTAAATGCGATATTTCACTTTCTTGCAATCCAGATGGTAGCAATATCTGCCTCAGGAAAGCCTAGACACCCGGTATTTCGAGAATACTTCGAGCAGAAGGTTAAAGAGGGCAAGAACAAGCCACAGGCGCTTATGTGCGTGGCAAGGCGGCTTGTGAGGATAATTTATGGTATGATGAAAACCAAGACAGAATATAGACCGTATGAAAAAGTTGATGGAAAGAATTGATTTTGAAAAAAGTAGGCTGAAAGCTTTGAAAGTATTTTCTTCTTTTGATTGAGATATTGGAGCGGAAATAATATAATGGTTTTAGTCCTTGTAGTGAGGGAACGAGTAAGACTTGGACTTCTCCAGATAAATATGTAGGTAAAACAGCAAACGCTATCGAAGCACGATACCCAGGTAAAGTCGTTGATGTTAATAAAATTGTATACAGACCCGATGGTACGATTCTGACCGACTTTGACATAGAATTGGATAATACTATAATACAAGTAAAAGCCGGTACAGCAAAGGGTCTAACTTCACAAATAACAAAAACTGCTGCGGGAACGACCAAAGAAGTAATAGGGTTTGCCAGAATTAAATCCTTCTTCAGCATGGATGTCTGGCAGAAATAGTTATGGTCAGTTTGGTGATGGTAAAATAATCAACAGTAGTGTACCAGTCCAGGTGAAATTCCAATAATGCTTTGATAATCTGTTTGAAGATGAAATAATATTTTTAAGGAAAATAATTGGTCATAAATTATTTAAAGATAAAAACGGTATCTGTTAACAGATACCGTTTTTAAATAAGAAAAGTTACAGTTTTTATCTTTTTCTAAAATCTGTTTGAATGAAAAAATTTATAAAGACATATTCTAATCTTATAAAATTCAATTTAATACTTAGCCGGGAAAGAGGGATTGGATATGTTTTGGTCTGGCCTTGTTATAGGTATTTTTATTGGAGCAGGTCTTGGGATTTTAGTCATGTCTATGGCAATTTCTGTAGGACGAAGAGATTATGATGCCGATTACAGAACTTACTATGAAACAGAACATTCAGAAGAACTGGTTCCCGATTTAGAGGATAAGGACAAAAAAATAGACAGGAGCAGTGATGAAAGCTTATAGAGGATTCTATAGGCTTTTTTATTTTATAAAAAATTTGCTTATCAATAATTAGAAAGCTTTAACCAATTCTTTAATTTGCCCCAGGATTTTTTTATGTTATATTAAAAATATATTATTGGTTAGGGGTAAGGTATGATTAAGAGAAGTATTCATTCAGAAAGAATGTTAATAAGGGATTTGGAAGAAGGAGATTTTTCTTTTATTAAGCAGTTTTATGAGGATTATCATTTTTATAAATATGCCATTGGGTCATTTAAGGAGATGACTAAAGATCATTTTAATGCCCTGCTTGAAGAACTAAAAAGACAAGATGATTATTTTTACTGTGTTTCAAAACTCATGGATACAGATGTTTATGTTGGTGCAATTAAAGGCTCTTTGCATTTTGGCCATGAAAGAATTCTTTGGATTCATTTGCTTATGATTGACAAGAAATATTTAAGAAAAGGTTATGGCAGGGAACTGTTTGAAACAATTGTTAAATATTTTAAAGAAATATTAAATATTAAATGGATTTATATCAGTGTAGCACAAAAAAATGTATCTGGTCATTCCTTTTGGATAAAGCAAGGATTTTCGGACTTTAAGACAATTCATCCTGCCCAAAATGAATCCAATAATGCCTTTGGTGACGTGATGATTTATCGTAAAAATGCTCAAGAAATTTAAAATAAGATAACATTTTTTAAAAGTAATTGACAAATACTTTAAATATTTATATAATAACCTTGTAACAATTACGTAACAAAATTCTCAGTGGGGGTTAAAATATATGATAGGCTTACGCAGAGTTCTAACGGTAGCTTTTGCATGTGGGGTTTTTTCATTAGCAACGATGACGGATGTTTATGGACAAACACTGGCACTGGTTAATAAGGATGGCGTAGAAGTTTGGGATAAGTTAGATGAAACAAAAGAAGTTATTGTTACGGTTGATAAAGATGAAGAGTTAGAAATAGTAGGTACAGAAGGAGATTGTTACATCGTTTTATTGGATGATGAAAGTAAAGGTTACGTTTTAAAAGATGATTTAAATATTAAGTCAATGGATGCAATATCCACTGGAGACAGGGTTAATATAAGAGTTGAGCCTAATACAAGCTGCAAAGTTTTAGGACAAGTTAACAGAAATGATCCTTTAGTTGTTACAGGAAAAACAGGCAATTGGTATAAAATAGATTATAAAGGTCAGGAAGCTTATATTTTTGGTGATTATGTAAAGGTTCTTGATAAAAATGTTTTAGCAGATAAAAAAGAAGAAGCAGTGACGTCTTATAATAAAAATGCAGATGAAATTATTACATATGCTAAACAATTTATTGGAACCCCTTACAGATATGGGGGAACGGATTTGACAAGAGGTGTAGACTGTTCAGGTTTTACCCAATCCGTTATGAAAAAGTTTGGTATTTCTCTTAGCAGAAGTTCCAGTTCACAGGCAAATGATGGCTATTATGTGGCAAAGAGTGATTTACAGCCAGGAGATTTAGTATTTTTTGATACTTCAGGACCAAACAACGGAGCAATTTCCCATGTAGCCATATATATTGGTAATAACAGCATTATTCATTCAGAATGTTCCAGAGGAGTAACCATAGACAGTTTAAGTGAAGACTATTATGCAAGAAGGTATGTAAAAGCAGTCAGAGTATTGAAATAATATAATTATAATTGAAAATAATAAAAGAGTGACTTTGGTCACTCTTTTTTAAATGCTTCATATTGTTTTTTATAGGCCAATACTTTAGGTACATAATTTTGGGTTTCTGTAAAAGGTGGAATTCCATTATATTTTTCAACATTACCAGGACCCGCATTATAGGCAGCCAGGGCTAAGGAAAGATTTCCATTAAAGCGGACTAACATGTCTTTTAAAAAGCGGGAACCTCCATCAATATTATCTTCAATGTCCCATGGATTTTCTACCCCAAGCATTTTAGCTGTTGCAGGCATTAGCTGCATCAGTCCTTGTGCCCCTGCAGAAGAAAGGGCATTGGGGTTGAAATTACTTTCCTGTTTTATAACGGCCTTTATTAATTCAGGACTTAAATTGTATTTTTTAGAGGCTTCAGCAATGGCATTTTCAATACGCTGACTGATTTCTTCTAAAGACAGCTTTTGATGATCAAATGCTGCATTGAGTTCTTTTTCCAGAACGACTTTAAAGTTCATGGAATTTACTTTAGTATTTGACGATATTTTAATAGGCATACTAAAGTTAGATTGTATAGATGAAAAGATTTCATAATATAAATCTTTTGGATTAATGAATGCCATTGGCTTGTCCCCCTAAAAAAAGAAAAGTAGTTTATCATTTAATTTAATGATATAATTAACACAAGTTTTAGTCAATGGTAGTTTATTATCATTTTAGAAAGGAATTGCTTTATGGAATCAAGAAGTTTAAAAACCCTTGAATATCATAAGATTATTGATAAATTAGTAAATTATGCTGTTTCTCCCATGGCAAAAGAAATAGCCGGAGAATTAATACCTACAGATGATTATAATGAAATTATTCAAAGACAAAAAGAAACCAGCTATGCCCTGACAATGATGATTAAGAAAGGAACGATTCCTCTGGGAGGTTTTAAAGATATAAGAAGCTCTATAAAAAGGGTGGATATCGGAGGAATCCTTACAGCGGCTGAATTAATGCATATGGCTGATTTTCTTTATGTATGTAAAAAGGTAAAAAATTATTATAAAGATGATAAAAAAGAAGAAAGCTATGGAAGTCTCGATGCTCTTTTTGAAGGGATTACGACCCTTCCTGCCCTGGAGCGGGAAATTAGCAGGTGTATTCTTTCTGAAGAAGAAATTGCTGATGATGCCAGTCCTGCATTAAGTAATATAAGAAAAGAAATTAAAGGGATGAATGAAAAGATTAAAAATCAGTTGCAAAAGATTATTTATTCTTCTGCGAATCAGGCAAAACTTCAGGAAGCTGTGATAACCATAAGAGAAGACCGTTATTGTGTACCTGTAAAGCAGGAATACCGAAATAGTTTTCCAGGGATTGTCCATGACCAGTCAGCAAGTGGTGCCACTTTATTTATTGAACCTATGGTCATTGTCCAGATGAATAATCTACTGAGGGAACTTAAAATAAAAGAAAAAAATGAAATAGAGAAAATTTTAGGGCAATTGACGGAAATGGTTGCCCAAAACATCGAAATTATAAAAAATAATTTAGAACTTCTGATTCGTCTTGATTTTATTTTTGCCAAGGCACAACTTTCACTGGAAATGAAGGGGGTAGAGCCCCGTTTTAATCATGAAGGCAGAATCCATATCAAAAAGGGAAGACATCCTTTGCTGGACCCAAAGACAGTGGTGCCTATTGACATTTATTTAGGGGATCAATTTACAACTTTGCTGATTACAGGACCCAATACTGGTGGTAAAACCGTGTCCTTAAAGACCCTTGGTTTATTTGTCCTCATGGGACAGGCAGGTCTTCATATTCCTGCCAATGACAGTTCAGAGCTGGCAGTCTTTGATAATGTTTTTGCAGATATTGGGGATGAGCAAAGTATTGAACAAAATTTAAGTACTTTTTCTGCTCACATGACTAATATTGTGGATATTCTAAAAAAAGTTACGCCAGATTCCCTGGTTCTTTTTGATGAATTAGGTGCTGGTACAGATCCCACAGAAGGAGCGGCCCTTGCTATGGCTATTTTGGACTATTTATTAAAGATGAAGGTCCGTACGGCTGCAACGACCCATTACAGTGAATTAAAGGTGTACGCTTTATCAACAGATGGGATTGAAAATGCTTCCTGTGAATTTGATATAGAAACCCTGAGACCAACCTACAGGTTGCTTATAGGAATTCCGGGCAAAAGTAATGCCTTTGCCATATCGAAACGCTTAGGACTTCCTGAGTATATCATTGATAATGCAGCTTTATTTATTGCTAAAAAAGATAAGCAATTTGAAGATTTAATTGCAGATTTAGAAATCAGTAAAAAGACGGCTATTCTTGAGCAAAACAGGGCCCAGGAATACCGCAGGGAAGCAGAAGCCCTGAAGAAAATTGTTGAAGAGCAAAAAGAAAAACTGGACAAACAAAAAGAAAAGATTATTCATGAAGCAAGACAGGAAGCAAGAAAAATCCTGCAAGAAGCAAAAGATGAAGCCGATAAAATCATTAAGGAAATTCAGAAATCTGCCCGGGAAGCTCAAAAAGTTATTGACTATAGGGATATGGAAGAAGCCAGAGGTAGTTTAAGGGAAAGGCTCAAAGAACTGGATGAAGAAATCTTAAAGCCAGGCAGTAAAAAGATTACAGGTAAGACACCTGAAAAGCTCAAAAAAGGTGATAAAGTATTCGTTACGAGTCTTAATCAAAAGGGAATTGTAATCATTCCTCCCAATGCTAATGGTGATGTTACGGTCCAGGCAGGTATTATGAAACTGTCAGTTCATCTGTCTGATTTAATTTTAGATGATGAAGAAGAAAACCAGGATAAGAAAATTAAAGCAACAAGGACTACTGCGGCTAAGAGCAAGACAATGAATATTGGTCCGGAACTGGATTTAAGAGGACAAACCGTTGATGAAGCCATCATCAATACGGATAAATATTTAGATGAAGCCTTTTTATCCAGTCTGTCACAAGTAACAATTATTCATGGAAAAGGAACAGGTGCTTTACGTCAGGCAATTCATCAATTATTAAGAAGACATCCTCATGTAAAATCATACCGTTTAGGAAAATATGGAGAAGGAGAGACAGGAGTAACCATTGTTGAATTAAAATAATGAATGCTTTTAAGCAGCCATAAATGGCTGCTTAAATTTTTTCTTGACAAAAGAATAGAGAGAATATATACTTAAAATATATAAGGAAGTACTATTATATACATATTGTAGAGATGCACACAATATACTTTGGTTATTTTTTAAATATAAAGTATATTGCAATATGTAGTATACTTTATATATAATAGATTATATAATAAGACTAAGGGGTGAGTGAGATGAGTATCTTTGAAAGAATGGTAACTTTAATTAAATCCAACATTAATGATCTTATTGACAAAGCAGAAGATCCGGAAAAAATGTTAAATCAGCTTATTTTAGACATGCAGGAACAGTACACTGAGGCTAAAAAGCAAGTGGCACAGGCAATGGCTGATGAGAAGAAATTAGAAAGACAATATGAGGAGCAGTTAAAATTACAGGAAGAATGGGCAAAGAAGGCAGAATTAGCAGTTCAGCAGCAAAATGATGAATTGGCTTTAAAAGCCATTAAAAGAAAAAATGAGCATGCGAAATTGGCAGAAGAATATAAAGTTCATTTGGATAAACAAAAGGAAATAACAGATAAATTAAAGAATTCTCTTGTAGAGCTCAATAATAAGATTGAAGAGGCAAAAAGAAAAAGAGAATTACTTCTGGCCAGGGCACAAAGAGCAAAAGCTCAGGAAACCGTTAATAAAACTTATGCGGATTTAAACGATACCAGTGCTTTTGAATCTTTTGAAAGAATGGAAACTAAGATTGAAGCAATGGAAGATAAAGCTTTAGCCAGTGAATCATTGGCGATGGAAGTTACTGGTGACAGTCTTGAAAGTGAATTTGAAAAGCTTGAAAGTTCAATGCAAGATGATGCAGCTTTGAAAGAATTAGAAGCACTTAAAGCAAAACTTTCAAATAATTGATAAAAAGAAGGCCCCTACGGATTGTAGGGGTTGCATTCTTGCTACAGGGGGTTATAATATGTCGGTCAAGCAAAAAATACTTATTGTAGATGATGATGTACATATTGCAGAACTCATTTCCCTATATTTAAATAAAGAAGGTTATGAAACAAAAGAAGTATACTCTGGTGACAAAGCCGTTAAAGCTTTTTTATCTTTTGCACCTAATCTTGTTTTGCTGGATATCATGCTCCCAGAAATGAATGGTTATGATGTTTGTAAGGAGATAAGAAAAATCAGCAATATTCCTATTGTGATGTTAACGGCTAAAGGAGAAACTTTTGATAAGGTTTTAGGATTAGAATTAGGTGCCGATGACTATATTGTAAAGCCTTTTGAGCCTAAAGAGTTGATTGCCAGAGTTAAAGCCGTATTGAGACGTTATGAACCTAAAGAGGATAACAGTAAAAAGATTGTTATACCTAATTTAACCATTGATTTAGGTAATTACTCGGTCATTTATCATGGAAAGCAGATGGATCTTCCCCCAAAAGAACTTGAATTGCTTTATTTCCTTGCTTCTAATCCCAATCAGGTATTTACCAGGGAACAGCTGCTTGACCGTATTTGGGGTTATGATTATGTTGGAGATACCCGTACAGTAGATGTCCACATTAAAAGGATAAGAGAAAAATTCGATGAAAAAGAATCCTGGAGTATAAAAACCGTATGGGGTGTTGGTTATAAATTTGATATTCAATAAAAGTACAGAGTTTCTGTACTTTTTTTCTTTTATTCTTTTATTCATTCTCATTTTAATATACAATATATAATGAGACCTTTATTGTCATTTTTTTATTAAAATATAAAAGACATTCAAGAGGTGGGGAAATGGACATTGAGAAGTTGGAGAAGCTGCTTAAGCAACCAGAGGGATTTAAGCTCGATTTTAAAGAATGCTTACGGTTAGATACAGATTCTGATAAAAAAGAATTTGTTAAAGATGTATGTGCAATTGCCAATTCGAGTGGCGGAAGAGGGCATATTGTTTTTGGCGTAAAGGACAAATCCAGGGAAGTTGTCGGAGTTGATTTAGAACCTTTTGATGAAGAAAGAATCCAGCAAATTATTTGCAACCGCTGCGATCCTCCCGTTCCGATTAAAGTTGATATCATTGACTATTATGGGAAAAATGTGGCAGTCATTACTATTTATAAAAGCAATCAGCGCCCTCATCAGGTAAGACAAACCGGTACATTTTATATTAGAAGAGGTTCTACAACGGATGTAGCCCGCAGGCATGAAATTGCCAATATGCTTCAGGAAAATGGCCTGACCAGCTCAGAACAAACGCTCTGTAGGAAAGTGCCCATAAGCGAATTGGATGAAGAAATGTTAAAGCAATATATTTTGGGAAAGGATAATATATTTGAAGTAAATAAGGATTTGTATCTGGAAGGTTTAGGGATTATAGGGCGGGATTCTAATAAATCAGAATATCATCCTACAATGGGCGGTTTATTATTATTTGGTAAAAATCCTCAGAACTATCTGCCTCATACAGGTATCAGGATTGATTATGATGGCAGAGTAATACCGGTTAGAGGGAATATTTTAGAAATGCTGGATAAAGCCGAAGCAATCATTTCCGATATTTTTAAAGACTATGATTATCCGGTTCAATCGGTTTTTGATGCCCTGTCCAATGCTGTCGTTCATAGGGATTATTGGGATATGTCCAGGGAAATCACCGTCAAAATAGAAGAAGATCAGGTATCCATATCAAACCCTGGAGCGATATGGTACAGGGGCAGTATTAAAAAAATTATGCAGGATCAAAACCCACCAAGAAGGAATCCTTGGCTTTATCAAAGGCTCCTTTTGATGGATAAAAAAGAGCGCTTTTTAAATTATGGTTTAGGGATAAACAGAATAAAGAAGCCTTTTGCCAATGTAGGCCAGGTTAGGGTCTATAGCTTTTTAAATACCAATTTATTTAAAATAGTACTTCCGGGGAGAAAAAAATTTCCTAAATTAAAAGCAGATAAATCTCAATAAAATGTTTTGTTTGGTTTTTTACAATATTTTATAAATCGTGTAGGAGGTTTATATGAAATTAGAGGAAGTAAAGCAAATATTAAATGCAGAGGTATTGGTAGGAGAAGACCGTCTGGACAGAGAAGTTTTGTTAGCTTGTGGCTCAGATTTAATGAGCGATGTTTTAGCATTTGTTAAAGAAAAAGTATTACTTCTTACTGGACTGACGAATCCGCAAGTGATTAGAACAGCTGAGATGATGGATATTAAAGCAATTGTTTTTGTACGGGGTAAACAACCAGATCCAGAAACCATTCAATTAGCAGAAAAGAAAAATATCGTTATTTTAAAGACTAAATATCCTCTTTATATAGCATGTGGCTTGTTATATAGCAACGGATTAACAGGCGATGAAAAAAAACAGGAGGAAGGGTATGAAGTTAAATTTTGAAGTAGATGGTGATGATTTCTTATTAGCAGGAGAAGCATCCAGTCAGGTAAAAAAGGTATTAAAGCAATTAGGGGTTGCTTCTGATATCATCCGAAGAATTGCTATAGCAATGTATGAAGCAGAAATTAATATGGTTCTTCATGCCAATGGAGGAATGGTGGATGTCGATATCTCACCGGAAAAAATTTATATTGTATTTCAAGATACCGGCCCGGGAATAGAAGATATTGAATTAGCGATGCAGGAAGGATATTCCACGGCATCGGATAAAATAAGAGAATTAGGTTTTGGGGCAGGTATGGGTCTGCCAAATATGAAACGATACAGTGATGATTTGAAAATAACATCTGAACTAGGGAAGGGAACTAAGGTGGAGATAATAGTTTATTTAAACAGAGAAGGTGATTAAATGATAGAATATTTACATTCCGTAACGCTGCAGGAAGATAAATGTGTAGGTTGTACGGATTGTATTAAACGGTGTCCTACTGAAGCCATAAGGGTAAGGCATGGGAAAGCAAAAATTATTGATGAAAGATGTATTGATTGCGGACTTTGTATAAAAGTTTGCAGAAACCGTGCCAAAAAAGCCATGACGGATAAGTTGGACTGTTTATCTGAATATAAATACAAAGTGGCCATTCCAGCGCCTACTTTATATGCCCAGTTTAAAGATATTTATGATGTCAATGTCATTTTAACAGGGTTAAAGCAACTAGGCTTTGATGAGGTCTTTGAAGTTTCAAGAGCTGCAGAAATTGTTACGGAGGAATCAAAAAAATTATTAAAGAGTTCAAATTTAAAAAAACCTGTAATATCCTCGGCTTGCCCTGTCATCATCCGCTTAATTCAGATAAGATTTCCTGAATTAATTGAACATATTCTTCCAGTCATATCTCCTATGGAGGTCGCTGCCCGAATTGTAAAAAATGATTTAATTAAAAGAGGAATAGATGAAAAAGACATCGGGGTGTTTTTTATTAGTCCATGTGCTGCAAAAGCAACGAATGCGAGAAATCCAATAGGTATTGAAAAATCGCATGTCGATAAGGTCCTTTCGATTAAGGAAGTTTATAAGAAGCTGGCAGGTACCCTAAAGAGACTGGATAAGATTGAAAACCTTAGAACAAGTTCTTATGATGGAATAAGATGGGCAATGTCCGGCGGAGAAGGTAAAGGACTGGAAATTGATAATTTTATTGCCGTTGATGGTATCGAAAATGTGATTAAAGTCCTGGAAGAAGTTGAAAATGGCAAGCTTGTTAATGTTGATTTTATAGAAGGTCTGGCATGTACAGGCGGTTGTCTGGGCGGACCATTAACCGTTGAAAATAGTTTTGTTGCTAAAAACAAGCTTAAAAAAGCTTTGAAAAATACTCTGGAAGAAAAAGCAGGAGATTGTGCGAATTTACATACTGAAGACATTACTTTATTCTGGAATAAAGAAGTTCTCTCCAAGCCTGTCATGAGTTTGGACGAAGATATGAATATTGCTATCAAAAAAATGGAGGAATTAGAAAGAATCTATGAACAACTTCCTCAGATTGATTGTGGTTCTTGCGGGGCGCCCAACTGCCGGGCATTGGCAGAGGATATTGTTAGAAATAATGCCAATATTGAAGATTGTATATTTATGTTAAGAAAAAAAGTCAGGGAAATGGCTGAGGATATGGTGGCTTTAGCTCAGAAGATACCAGCTTCATTAAATAATAAGGATTTTTAGAAAGAGGGGTATTGGATGAAAGTAAAAGATATCTGTGAAAAACTAGATCTGTCTGTTGTGGCGGGGGAAACAGCCTTAGAAAATGAAATATCGACGGTTTATGTGGGAGATTTGCTTAGCTGGGTGATGGCCCATGCAAAAGCATCTTCCATCTGGATTACGATACAAAGTCATGTGAATATTGTGGCAGTTGCTTCTTTATTAAATTTATCCTGCATTATTGTGGCTGAAGGGGCAAAAGTGGATGAAGAAACTGTTGAAAAAGCTAATAATGAAGAAATTCCTATTTTAACAACCAATAAGGATGCTTATTGTTTAATTAAAGAATTGATTCATTTAGGAATAGAATAAGAGGACAAGCCATGAAATATTATTATGACTTTCATATTCATACAGCTCTTTCTCCATGTGGGGATGAAGATATGACGCCTAATAATATTGTTAATATGGCCTTATTAAAAGAATTGGACATGATTGCAATTACAGATCATAATAGTTGTGAAAATGTTGAAGCAGTCATGAAGGTAGCCCAGGGTACCAATCTTTTAGTAATACCTGGTATGGAGATAGAAAGCAGTGAAGAAGTACATATGATATGTTTATTCCCAAGTCTTGAGGCAGCAAAGGCAATGCAGGAAATCGTATACAACAGCCTGCCTCCTTTAAAAAACAGGACAGACATCTTTGGAAAACAGCTTATTCTTAACGAATATGACGACGTGATTGGAGAAAATGACAGGTTACTTCTGACCGCTACTTCATTAAGTGTCTATGACTTGGTAAAAGAAGTGGAACGCCAAAGTGGAGTGGTCTATCCTGCACATATTGACAGAAAATCTTACAGCATTATATCCAATTTGGGCTGGATACCTGAAGATTTAGGGGTTAAGACCATCGAAATTTCCAGATATGCTGAATTTGACAAATATATATCAGAATACTCGACTTTTAATTTGATTCAATCTTCAGATGCACATTATTTACAAGATATATCAGAAAGAGAGCATTTTATTGAATTAGCGGAAAAATCGCCTGCCAAAGTTATTGAGTACCTGAATAAGAGATAATGGAAAAAAATTATTATTCATGTTATTATATTGACAATGTGATTATATCTATGTTATTTTTAAGTTATATTGTATACATTAAACTTGTTTAAAAATCACTTCGTATCAAAATGATTTCGAAGTTTGATTCTTATATTATCAATTATACAATTATATGAAAGGGGAAGGGAAATGGCTAATTGCGAAACTTGCAAAAATAAGCTGTCAGAGAGCTGTTTTCGTGAATTAGAAGCATTTATTGATGGTTTAGAAGACAAAAACGGAGCTGTTATTTCTGTATTACACAAAGCTCAAGAAATATTTGGGTATCTTCCAAGGGAAGTGCAGCAATTTGTTGCTAAAAAATTAGAAATTCCAGTATCAAAAGTTTATGGTATTGTAAGTTTTTATTCATTCTTTACAATGGTTCCTAAAGGAGAACATCCCATTTCTGTTTGTATGGGTACAGCATGTTACGTTAGAGGAGCAGAAAAGGTATTAGATGAAATAAAAAGAACGCTCAATATTGAAGTTGGTGAGACAACACCAGACGGTAAGTTTTCTCTTGATGCATTGCGCTGTGTAGGAGCTTGCGGATTAGCACCAGTTGTTTTAGTTGGTGATAAAGTATATGGCCGGGTTACTCCTGATCAGGTTAAATCCATTCTAAAAGAATATGAATAATAAAATTATAGGAGGAGAAGCATGGGTAAGATTAAGTCTTTAGAAGAATTAAAACAATTGCGGGAACAATATAAATCTAAAGTAGACATAAGAGAAAAAGGCGACCAAATGGAAAAAATGATTCTGGTCCGTGTAGCTATGGCAACTTGCGGTATTGCGTCAGGAGCTAGAGACGTTATGGATGCTTTTATTGATGAAGTAGCAAACAGAAAGTTAGATAATGTTGTGGTATCTCAAACCGGCTGCATGGGCTATTGTTATGCAGAGCCAACAGTAGAAGTAACCATTCCTGGAAAAGAACCAGTTGTATTTGGTGAAGTAAATAAAGACAGGGTAAAAGAAATAGTAGATAAATATATCATTCATGGGGAATTATTAGATGGCATTATACCAGTCACACATAAAACGGTAGACGATTAATTGTAAAAGGAGGCTTTTCGGAATGTCCAGATATAAAATGCATGTGTTAGTATGCGGAGGAACAGGCTGTGTTTCTTCTAATTCTATACAGATTGTTGAAAATTTAAAGAAGTATTTAAAAGAAAATGGTATTGAAGACGAAGTACAGGTTTTAAAAACAGGTTGTTTCGGCTTTTGTGAAAAAGGACCTATTGTAAAAATTCTTCCTGACAACACCTTCTATGTACAAGTTAAGCCTGAAGATGCAGAAATAATTGTAAAAGAACACTTGATTAAAGGAAGAAAAGTTGAAAGATTATTATATAAAGAGCCTAATACACAGACAGCTATTGATGATTCTAAGCATATGGATTTCTATAAAAAGCAAATGCGTGTAGCGCTTAGAAACTGTGGTTTTATTGATCCTGATAATATTGAAGAATACATTGCAAGAGACGGTTATCAGGCTCTTGGAAAAGCTTTAACAGAAATGACTCCGGAACAAGTAATTGAAGAAGTTAAAAAGTCTGGTTTAAGAGGCCGTGGAGGCGGTGGCTTCCCAACAGGTCTTAAATGGGAGTTTGCTTATAAAAACAAAAGCGATCAAAAATATGTGGTTTGTAATGCCGACGAGGGAGACCCCGGTGCATTTATGGACCGTTCCATCTTAGAAGGAGACCCTCACTCTATTGTTGAAGCTATGGCAATTTGCGGTTATGCTATTGGTGCCAATAAAGGTTTAGTATATATCCGTGCGGAATATCCTCTGGCTGTAAAACGTCTTAAAAAAGCAATTGAAGATGCAAGAGAATACGGTTTACTTGGTAAGAATATTTTAGATACTGGTTTTGATTTTGATATAGAAATTAAGTACGGAGCAGGTGCCTTTGTCTGCGGTGAAGAAACAGCTCTTATTCATTCTATGGAAGGTGAAAGAGGCGAACCTACAACAAAACCACCTTTCCCTGCAGAATCTGGTTATTGGGGTAAACCTACTAATGTAAATAACGTTGAAACCTTTGCAAATATTCCTGTAATTCTATTAAAGGGAGCAGATTGGTTCTCATCTATTGGTACTGAAAAATCAAAAGGTACGAAAGTATTTGCTTTGGCTGGTAAGATTAATAATGTTGGTCTTATCGAAGTTCCAATGGGTACAACTTTAAGAGAAGTTATATTTGATATCGGTGGCGGTATTAAAGGCGGTAAGAAATTTAAGGCCGTTCAAACCGGAGGACCTTCAGGCGGCTGTCTGACTGAAAAAGATTTAGATACACCTATTGATTTTGATAACTTAGTTGCTAAAGGTTCCATGATGGGTTCTGGTGGTATGATTGTTATGGATGAAGATGATTGTATGCCCAGCGTTGCAAAATTCTATCTGGAATTTACCGAAGATGAATCCTGTGGTAAATGTACGCCATGTAGAATTGGTACAAAACGCTTGTCTGAGTTATTAGATAAGATTACTAAAGGTCAGGGAACCATGGAAGATCTTGAAATGTTGAAAACTTTAAGTGAAACCATTAAAGATACCGCATTGTGTGGTTTAGGACAAACTGCACCTAATCCTGTTCTTTCAACCATAGATACATTCTGGGATGAATATGTTGCCCATGTTAAAGAACACCGATGTCCTGCCGGACAATGTTCAGCTCTGCTTCAATATTTTATTCTTGAAGAAAAATGTATCGGATGTACAGCTTGTTCCAGAGTATGTCCGGTTGGAGCAATTTCTGGTAAAGTGAAATCAACGCATGTCATTGATCAGGATAAATGTATTAAATGTGGTGCTTGCTACGAAAAATGTAAGTTTAGTGCAATCATCAAGAAATAATAGTAAAGGAGTGTAAAACCAATGTCAGATGTTAAAGTTACAATTGATGGTAAAGAGGTTGAAGTTCCTAAGGGAAGTACGGTTTTACAAGCAGCTCACAAAATTGGGATAGATATACCTACTTTATGCCATCTTGATTTACATGATATAAAGATGGTTAATAAAGCAGCTTCTTGTAGAATTTGCGTGGTTGAAGTAGAAGGCAGAAGAAATTTAGCTCCTGCCTGTGCAACACCCGTATTTGATGGCATGGTCGTAAGAACCAATACTATCCGTGTATTAAATGCCAGAAGAATCGTATTAGAATTGTTACTGTCTGACCATCCAAAAGATTGTTTAGTGTGCTCAAAATCTGGTAACTGCGAATTACAAGATTTAGCTGAAAGATTTGGATTAAGAAAAGTAAGGTTTGAAGGCGCACAATCCACTTATAGAAAAGATTATTCTAAAACCATTATCCGTGATATGGATAAATGTATTATGTGCAGACGCTGTGAGACCATGTGTAATGATGTTCAAACCGTTGGAGCTTTATCAGGTATTAACAGAGGATTTAATGCTGTAGTGGCTCCAGCCTTTGAAGTGAATTTAGAAGATTCTGTATGTACTCATTGTGGACAATGTGTTGCTGTTTGTCCTGTTGGAGCACTTCATGAAGAAAATATGACCTGGTCTGTTGTGCAGGCTTTAGCTGATCCAGATAAGGTTGTTATTGTGCAAACAGCACCTGCTGTAAGAGCAGCATTAGGAGAAGAATTTGGTCTTGAACCAGGAACCTTAGTAACAGGTAGAATGGTAGCTGCTCTTAGAAGATTAGGTTTTGATTATGTATTTGATACCGATTTTGCAGCAGACTTAACCATTATGGAAGAGGGAGCAGAATTATTAGACCGTATTAAGAGATATTTAGATGGAGACAAGACTGTAAAACTTCCAATCCTGACATCTTGTTGTCCTGGCTGGGTAAACTTCATTGAAAGCCAATTCCAGGACTTATTAGACGTACCTTCCAGTGCGAAGTCTCCACAACAGATGTTTGGTTCTATTGCTAAATCTTATTTTGCTGAAAAATTAGGCATCCCCAGAGAAAAAATGGTTGTCGTTTCAGTAATGCCTTGTCTGGCTAAAAAATATGAAGCTTCCAGAGAAGAATTCTCAGTGGATGGAAATCCTGATGTTGATATTTCAATTTCTACAAGAGAATTGGCTCATTTAATTAAGAAAGCGAATATAGATTTTAATGAATTAGAAGATGAAGAATTTGATTTACCATTAGGTGAATCAACTGGTGCGGCAGTCATTTTTGGTACGACTGGTGGTGTTATTGAAGCAGCAACCAGAACAGCTTATGAATTATATACAGGAGAAACCCTTGAAAAAGTTGATTTTCAACAATTAAGAGGTATGGAAGGTGTACGCGTAGCAACGGTTAAAATGGGAAATTTAGACCTTAATATTGGTATTGCTCATGGTTTAGGAAATGCACGAAAACTTTTAGAAGAAGTAAAATCCGGAAATCCACGAAATCTTCATGCAATCGAAATTATGGCTTGTCCTGGAGGATGTATTGGTGGTGGTGGACAGCCTTATCATCACGGAAATATGGAAATCATTAAAAAACGTGCAGAGGCAATTTACCGTGAAGATGCCGGAAAACCAATCAGAAAATCCCATGAAAACCCTGTTATCAAAGAATTGTATGAAACTTATTTAGGACATCCGATGAGTGAAAGAGCACATCATCTTCTTCACACAAAGTACACTCCAAAGGATAGAGTTTAATTATCAAAAAACTTCCGCCTAAGGCGGAAGTTTTTAAATAATAAGGAGGAAAGAGATGGCAGTTCTTAGACCTTTTAAAGCATTTCGCCCTAAAGAAGATTTAGTTCATAAAGTAGCAGCTTTGCCTTATGATGTCATGAGCAGTGATGAAGCCAGAAAAATGGTTATTGGTAATCCCTATTCTTTTTTACATGTTGATAAAGCAGAGATTGATTTAGATCCTTCTATTGATTTATATGACAAAAGGGTCTATGAAAAGGCAAGGGACAATTTGAATAAAATGATTCAGGAAGGCATTTATCTTATGGACGAGAAGCCTTGCTATTATATCTATAAATTAGTTATGGAAGGCAGGGCACAGATTGGAATTGTCGGATGTACTTCAATAGACGATTATGTAAATAATGTTATAAAAAAGCATGAATTGACCAGGGAAGATAAAGAGCAGGACCGCATTAATCATGTGGACTATTGTAATGCGAATACAGGTCCTATCTTTTTAACTTACCGTTCAAAAAAAGAAATTAATCAGCTGGTAGATAACTGGATGAACAATCATGAAGCGGTTTATGATTTTTCAGCAGAAGAGCAGGTCAGACAGATGGTTTGGGTTATTGATGACCCCAAAGTAATAGAAGCTATCAGTCATTACTTTAGTGAAATTAATTGCTTATATATTGCGGACGGTCATCATCGTGCGGCTTCAGCAGTAAAAGTAGGCTTAAAAAGAAGAAAAGAAGCTGGCAGCTTTACAGGAGAAGAAGAGTTTAATTTCTTTTTGGCTGTTTTATTCCCGGATGAGCAACTTCATATCATGGAATACAACAGAGTGGTAAAAGATTTAAACGGCCTTAGCGAAGAAGAATTCTTTGACCGTATCCGTGAAAAGTTTATCGTTGAAAAAATAGAAGACAATCAGGCTTACAAACCAAAAGCAAAGCATGAATTTGGCATGTATATCAATAAAAGCTGGTATCGACTGATAGCAAAAGAAGGCAGCTTTAATCAGGAAGACCCTGTGGAAAGGCTGGATGTATCCATTTTGCAGGACAATTTACTAGCGCCTGTTCTTGGAATAAAAGATCCAAGAACCGATAACAGAATAGATTTTATAGGAGGCATTCGGGGATTAAAAGAATTGGAAAGAAGAGCTGATACAGATATGAAGCTTGCTTTTTCCATGTATCCTACCAGTATTGAAGATTTAATGGACATAGCCGACGCTGGTAAAATTATGCCGCCTAAATCGACCTGGTTTGAACCAAAACTTAGAAGTGGTATTTTTATTCATTCTCTTGAATAGTAATTTAAAAAAGCTAGGACTTCCTAGCTTTTTTTATTCTATATTTTCTTCTATTAAAGAGATGATTTGGGCTTTGGAATGATTATCGATATAAATGGAAATCATAATATTTTTAGAAAGGCTATCTTCACTATCGTCAGATAAATAGCGATAATCAACCTGACCTTTTATGGTGTAAATGTTACTATCCCCTTTGGTAATGGAATGAATATCAGAACGAAAGCTTCCTGTGATTTGTAATTTTTCTTCTTTTCTCATGTCATTTAATTCCTCAGAAGTAAGAATGACATGGTTCATACTAAAGCCTGTATCCGGAATATATTGAGCTAATAAGGCCGGCCAGTCTTCGTTGTTGTTTCTATAATCATAATTATATATAAGATTTGCAAAATCATTAGCCATAATCAGTAATTTTTCAGGGGAATAAGGTTCATAAGCATATAAGACTTCTCCATTTTTAATGATTTTTATGTCAGAATCTTTAGTGACATACTTGGTAATAAAGGCACTGGCATCATTTTCAAAAACTTGTGTTAATTTCTGGTTTATGTATACTTCTGTGTTATATACAGATTTTAAATTAAGGGCCTCGCGGGCAAAAAGCAGGCCTAAAGCTTTGGCCGGTTTATATATTTCATCGAAATTCTTTTCTGAATAAGGATTTGTAGCAAATTCCATGGTAAAGCCGGGTTTCTTTAATTCTTCTATGGTCCAGTCGGTATAGCCTGCATAACTTTCAAAATAACCTTTATAATTTAGCGAAGGATATGCTTTAAATCCTGTTAAGTTTGCAATCTTTTTTGAGATATTCAGAGATTGTTCATAAAGCGTCCCCGTTTGGTTTTTATACCAGTAAAAAATTTTTCCCTGGGTATGGTATGCTACATGAATCATAAAAGGATTTTCAATGGATAGCTGATAAATGGCTTGTGCCTCAGGTTCGCTTAAAGGTTCAGGTCCCTTATAATATGCATCTGCGGGTTTGCCCGGATCGTATTTAAGGTTTTTGTTCCAACCGGAATTCCATTGCCTGTTTAAATCAACCCCCCTTATATTCGCTTTCCATCGGTTTGAAGTATGATTCCAGCCTGTTTGGGGAGAATGGTAAATGGAATCAATATTACTTTTTAATAGTGGGTCCCTGATACTGGCTTTTCCTGATATTGTGTAATCGACACCGTCAGGATTGACCATAGGAACATAATAAATGGTTACCTGGTCTAATAATTCTTTTACATTGTAGCCACTGATGCTGCTGTTATTTCTATAAGCATTACAATAATCTTCAATATTTTTCAAAATGATATTGGTGGTAATTCTTTCTCTGGCATGCATGCTGCCATTAATATGAATCAGGGTATCGCCTTTCCCTAATTTTACGAGAACAATATCTCTGTTATCCAGTGATTTTCCAATTATTTCCATTTCGATTAAATCTTCAAATTGATTTTCTAATCGCTTTAGATATTCCATCATTTGGGAATAGCTAATCGCCTGATAAGGATTGACAATATTTGTTGCTGAAGCATTTACTCCATACACTGGCGAGCAATAAAAACAAGTTAAAACAACAGCTAATAAAAAGGTAAAAAATTTATTTTTCATAATATCAGATGACCTCCAAATGGTTGTTCTATAGTATGAATAAATAATCATTAATGATATATAATAATAATGCAAGATTCTACAAACTTATTCATATTCTATCCACATTATACATTTTATGAAAGGAGATTACAATAATGATTATTAATAAATTCACTGCAGGCATGATGATAGGTGGCATAGCGGGTGCGATGGGATTTAAAATGATGAATTCAAGCAGAAGAGAAAGAAAAAAAATGATGAAGAGCGGAAGAAAACTCATTGAAAGAGCCGGAGAGATTTTTGAGGAATTAAGGTAATTTTAAAATTCAGGATGTGTTAATCACATCCTTTTTTTATTCTCAAAAAAGACTTCTATAAATTACAAGCCGACGGATTTAGATTAATAAAGTGGATATGTTGACAAAGTTCTTTTGATTTCTTATAATTTTTACATGGTTATATATAAAGAGAAAACCTCAATCCCTTGGGATGAGGTTTTTTAAATGTTTTTAGGGGGGAAATAGAATGAAAAAAATAGCTTTTGTTTTTCTCTCGCTTTCTGTTATTTTATTAAGCATGTATTCATATAAATTATTGAATGAAATCTCAGCAAGAAATGTGTATCATGAAGAAGACAGTACAGGAAAGATATCAAAAACAGAAGGAAATAATGAAACAGAAGGAGAGCAGGTAGTGGACAGGAAAACTAAAATCATTGAAGATAGCGATTTGGAAGCTGTTTTTGATTATTTTAGGCGTCAAAAGGATCATAGTTTAATATTAGTCAATAAATGGAATCTTTTGTCTGAGAATTATCAACCAACGGATATAAAGGATGCTGCAGGCATTGTTCCTTCAACCAAGGAACAGATGTTGTTACAAAAAGAGGCATATGAAGCCTTAATTACGATGTTTAATGGAGCAAAAAATGAAGGGATAGAAGGTCTCTTTGTGGTTAGCGGATACAGACCTTATAGTTATCAAAGTCAGCTTTATAATGCTAAAGTCAATGCTTTTTCCAGTCAATATGATTTGGAAACTGCCAAAGAAAAGGCTTCTGAGATTGTGGCAATTCCGGGGACCAGTGAGCATCAAACTGGTCTGGCAATAGATTTTTCTTCTGCAGAGTTATTAAAAACAGCAGACCCTTTAGTAGAAGAATTTAAAAATACCCCTCAGGGGGAGTGGCTATATAATAATAGCTGGAAGTATGGTTTTGTACTGCGCTATTTGCCTGAAAAAAAAGAAATTACGGGAATTATTTCAGAACCCTGGCATTTTCGTTATGTGGGGATTCCCCATGCACAATATATGACCCTTAATCATTTATGTCTTGAAGAATATATTGAGCATGTTAAAGAAGAGAAAGTGGTTATTTTTGAAGATTATTTTGGAAATAAATATTTAATAGGCTTTGTTCAAAAGGAAAATCATGATATACTACTCAGTGAAGAATTTAGTTTGGAAAAAGTAATGAATGTTTCTGAAATAGGTGAAGAAGAATACATTATTACTTTAAAACTTTAAATATACATTAGAAAGGAATCTGGTGAAAGAAAAATGAAGTTCTTGGGCGTAAACGAGATAAGGGAAAAATTCTTATCTTTCTTCGAAAGTAAAGATCATTTAAGAATGGAAAGTTTTTCTTTAATTCCTCAAAACGATAAAAGTTTATTATTAATTAATGCCGGTATGGCACCTTTAAAAGCTTATTTTACTGGGCAGGAAAAACCACCTAAAAAAAGAGTGACAACTTGCCAAAAATGTATTCGTACCGGTGATATCGAAAATGTCGGTAAGACTTCCAGACATGCAACCTTTTTTGAAATGTTAGGGAACTTTTCATTTGGGGATTATTTTAAAAAAGAAGTGATTCCCTGGGCATGGGAATTTGTAACGCAAGTTTTAGAAATTCCTGAAGAAAGACTCTATGTTTCAGTTTATGAAGAAGATGATGAAGCCTATGATATATGGCATAAAAGCGTCGGTTTATCTGCTGAACGAATTGTCAGACTTGGAAAAGAAGATAACTTTTGGGAAATTGGTGTAGGTCCCTGTGGACCGTGTTCGGAAATATATTTTGACCGGGGAGAAGAATTTGGCTGCGGCAGACCTGATTGTGCTCCTGGCTGCGATTGTGACCGTTTTGTAGAAATATGGAATTTAGTATTTACCCAGTTTGATAAGGATGAAGAAGGTAATTATAATCCTCTTCCCAATCCAAATATTGATACGGGTGCAGGTCTGGAAAGAGTTGCAGCAGTAATGCAAGGCGTTACATCTATTTTTGATGTGGATACAGTAAAACATATCAGGGATAAAGTATGTGAAATTGCAAAAGTAAAATATCAAACAGATGCTAAAAAAGATATTTCTATCCGTGTCATTACAGACCATATAAGAGCAGTTACTTTTATGGCTTCTGATGGCATTATTCCATCTAATGAAGGAAGAGGTTATGTCTTCAGAAGATTATTAAGAAGGGCTGTACGTCATGGTAAGTTATTAGGTATTAATAAGCCTTTCTTAGAAGAAATTGCAGTGGCTGTTATTGAAACTTCAAAGGAAGCATATCCGGAATTAGTTGAAAAGAAAGAATATATCTTAAAGGTTCTTTCCGTTGAAGAAGAAAGATTTAATGAAACCATTGACCAGGGTCTGGATATACTGAAAGATTTTATTGCTGAATTGAAAAAATCCAATAATAAAGTTCTTTCAGGTAAAGATTCCTTTAAATTATACGATACCTATGGTTTCCCAATTGATTTGACGATGGAAATTCTTGCTGAAGAAGGCTTAAGTTTGGACGAAGAAGGCTTTAAGAAAGAAATGGAAATTCAAAGAGAAAGAGCCCGACAAGCAAGAGAAGAAACCAGTTATATGGGAGCAGAAGCGACGATTTATACAGAACTTAATAAAGAATGGAAGACAAAATTTGTTGGTTATACCGATTTAACCGTATCTGATGTCATTATTCGTGCAATTATTGTGGACAACCAATTTGTGGAAAAGGCAGAAAAGGGAGCAGAAGTATCTGTAATTGTGGATATTACACCTTTTTATGCTGAAAGTGGTGGACAAGTTGGTGATAAAGGAATCATTAAAAGCAATAATGGACTGATAGAAATATATGATTGTATTAAGGTTACAGGGGATAACTTTGCTCATATTGGTAAAGTTATAGAAGGCACAGTTTCAACAGGTGAAAAGGCAGTTTTAGAAGTTGATAAGGAAAACAGACTGGCAACGGCCAGAAATCACAGTGCGACCCACTTACTTCATAAGGCCTTAAGAGAACTTATTGGAAATCATGTTGAGCAGGCAGGTTCTCATGTTTCACCTGAAAGGCTCCGTTTTGACTTTGTGCATTTTTCAGCTTTGTCTGCTGACGAAATTATGAAGGTTGAAGAAATGGTCAATAAAAAGATACTTGAAAACTTACCAATTGTTATTCAGGAAACAAGTATTGATGAGGCAAGAAAAATGGGTGCTATGGCCTTGTTTGGAGAAAAATATGGCAAAGAAGTCCGGGTTGTTACCATGGGTGACTTTAGTATGGAATTATGTGGTGGAACCCATTTAATGAATACCGCACAAATAGGATTATTTAAGATTATCAGTGAGACTGGCGTTGCAGCAGGAGTAAGAAGAATAGAAGCGTTAACAGGACAAGCTGCTCTTAATTATTACAGGCAGCAGGAAGCGCTTCTTCATGAAGCTGCAAGTTTATTAAAAACAAATCCAAATCAAATTTCAAGACGCATTAAAGATTTATTAAATGAAATCAAAGAAAATCAAAAAGAACTTGAAAAATTAAGAGCAAAAACGGCTGGAGAATTGGTTGGTGATATTTTATCCAGGAAAAAAGATGTTGAAGGTATTCCTTTAATTACTGCAAGACTGGATGATTTAGACATGGCAGCGCTTAGAAATATGGGAGACAATTTGAAAAATAAAATGGGCTCTGGCCTGATTGTACTGGCTTCTGGTAAAGATAGTAAAGTAAGTTTTGTGGTAATGGCAACAGAAGATTTAGTTAAGAAAGGTGTTCATGCAGGAAATTTAATCAGAGAAATTGCTCAGATTGCCGGAGGCAGTGGAGGTGGCCGTCCTAACATGGCTCAGGCTGGTGGAAAAGATCTTTCTAAGATTGATGAAGCCCTCAATCGTACAGAAGAAATATTAAAAAAACAGTTAAATTAAACTGAACTAAACGGCATTTAATGCCGTTTTTTTCTTTGAAAAGATGACAATTATTGGTTATAATTGAATTAGGGAATTGAAAAGTCAAAAAAGAATGGAGCTGTGCGCCAATGAAAAGACCCCTGCTGGTATTTTGTGTGATTTTTTGTTTTTGTCTGACGGCTTGTAATATAAAAATAAATTTAAAAGAAACGAATGACGAAAAGCTTGTCATGGCAGCTAATTTTAATGAAGAGGAAGTTATTGAAGAAGAAAAACAGCTTTATACAGTAAAGATGAGAGTCGTAGGCGATATTATGACCCATGATGAACAACTGGATGTGGCTTATGATAAAAATAACCAGACTTATCATTTTGATAAGCAATTTGAATTAATAAAGCAGTATTTATCTGAGGCAGATATAACCATTGGCAATTTAGAATCTACTTTTGGCGGACCCCAAAGAGCATATACAGGCTATCCCCAGTTTAATACGCCGGATTCCCTGGCTCAAAGCTTAAAAGATGCTGGTTTTGATCTTCTTACGACAGCGAATAATCATTCTATGGACAATTCATCAGAGGGGGTTATAAGGACTCTGGAGGTGCTTGATCAGGTTGGTATTGAACATATTGGAACTTATGCAAGTCAGGAAGCAAGTGAGACGATTAAAATTAAAATCATAAATAATATTTCCTTTGCCTTTTTGTCTTATACTTATGGGACCAACGGTATATCTGTACCAAAAGATAAGCCTTATTTGATTCATTTAATTGATCTGGAAGAAATGAAAAAAGATATAGAAAAAGCCGAAGAATTATCTCCTGATTTTATCGTTGTTTTTCTTCATTTTGGGAATGAATATGAAAGATACCCAAACAAAGAGCAAAAATATATTGTGGATGAATTATTTAATGCCGGAGCAGATATTATTTTAGGCAGCCATCCTCACGTCATTCAGCCAATGGAAACCAGGACCATTACAAGAGCTGACGGCAGTGAAGAAGAGGTATTTGTAATTTATTCTTTAGGCAATTTCATTTCTTCCCAAAGAAGCCCTAAAGACCCGCCAAGGGATGCTGGAATAATTTTAAATATTGATTTTGAAAAGTCTGGGAATGAAAAGGCAAGAATAAAAAACATTTCTTTTATGCCTACCTGGGTTCAGTATAGTACAGTTAAAGTAAGAGGAATAATAAGAGTCGTAAGCTGTACGGCACCAGAGGAAGAATTAAAGAAACATTTACTAGATTTTGAAATAAAAAGATTAAAAGAGACCAAAGAATATACCTTAAAGCATTTATTAGGCGATAAAGAGAGAAAATTAGAAGGAGATTTTTACATTTATAATTCTTATTAGTTATTGACGAAAGCTTATGGATTGTGTATAATTGGTACAGTGCTTTAATCTTTTCTCCGTATGTATATATGCTAAAGCACAACCTCGCAGCCGGAGGGAGGGGAATTAATGTCAGAGGTTACTGTTAGGGAAAATGAATCCTTGGATAGCGCTTTACGTCGTTTTAAAAGAAACTGTGCTAAAGCCGGTATCATGCAAGAGATTCGTAAAAGAGAACATTATGAAAAACCAAGTGTAAGACGTAAAAAGAAATCAGAAGCTGCTAGGAAGAAAAACAGACATTATTAATTGATAAATATATGGACGATTTATTCTGCCATATAGATTGATAGTAATCCAGCAGATAATAAATGAATTTAATAAATAAAATTTAAAATAAGTTGCGTATTGACGCAGCTTATTTTGTTTTTATGAGAAAATCCCTTCATCATATATTAATATGTCTTAAAATACTTTTTTTGGCATATTAATTAAGGAGAGGGAGGGACAATTTTTATGAAAAATAAAAAGACAAAAAAACAAAAAAAAGAAGAACTTGTTCAGCCAGTCAGTTTGAAAGAAAAAGTAACCAGTATGCTTGAGCTCCCTAAAGAAGTTGTTATGGATTATCCAGTCATTTCAATGGTTGGAAATGAAGAATTACATATAGAAAATTATAAAGGTATCCTGGAATATGATACTGAAAGAATAAGAATATGTACGACCCATGGAATTATTAAAGTTGAAGGAAGGTCTTTATTATTAAAGACCATGACTATGGAAGAAATTTTAATAAAAGGTATCATTATAAAAATTGAATTTTTATTATAATTAAGCGATATAATGTTTATTAATAAAATTGGGGGGCCTTTATGTTTTTATCTGTATGGAATTATTTAAGAGGCTATGTTACTATAGAGGTATCTGGTTTTTCAGTTGAGAGATTTATGAATTTAGCATCTCATAAGGGAATATATTTATGGGATATTAAAAAATACAAAAGTAAAATCCAGATGAAAGTAAGCATAAAGGGCTTCAAATTACTAAAGAGCTGTGCGAAAAAAACCAAATGTAAAATTGTTATTGTAGAAAAGAAAGGCTGCCCTTTTTTTATTCATAAGTATAGAAAGCGAAAAGTGATGGCAGCAGGTGTGCTGATTTTTTTTGGACTCTTATATTTTTTATCGTCATTTATCTGGCTGATTGAAATTAAAGGTAATGAAAGAATAGATACTGAGGAATTGATAAAGGCCTTAGAAAATTATGGCGTAAAAACGGGTGTATTGAAGATGAAAGTCAATGCAGATGAAGTAGAAGGCTTTTTAAGGGACAGTTTTCCTGATATTGCCTGGACCGCTGCAGAGATTAAAGGAACCAGGCTTACCATTGAACTGACGGAAACAGTGGAAAAACCTTTAATTGTAGACAGAACAACACCTTGTAATCTCGTTGCCCAGAGGACAGGATTGATTGTAAGCGTTACTACACGCGCAGGAACACCAAAGGTAAAAGCCAATGATGTGGTAAAAAAAGGAGATTTACTGGTCAGTGGAGAAATTATCATAAAAGATGATGAAGAAGGAACATTAAAAAAATATGTTCATGCAGATGCAGATGTTCTTGCAAAAACCCGCTATGAGTTAAGTTTTGACCAGCCTTTATATTACATGGAAAAACAATATACAAATAATATTAAAAAGCAGCATGCGATTAAAATTTTCGATAAGGAACTTAAATTATATAATAAAGAAATCGATTATAGTCATTATGATAAAATAATCGATCAGAAGCAGTTATCTCTAAGTAAGTATTTTGTTTTACCCCTTTATAAGATAACTTACGAATACCGGGAATATACTCCCGTAAAACATAAAAGAACCATTGAAGAGGCTAAGCAATTAGCCGAAGAAGAAATTAGAAAAAAATTGCTGGAAGAAATCTCAGACAGAGGGGAAGTTGTCAGCAGTGAAATAAAATATTATCCAAAAGAAGATTGTTTAAAGGCAAAAGCAGTCTTTACTATTCTGGAACATATTGAAGAAGTTCAAGCCATTAACAGGGAGGAATTTGAAGATGGAGCAAATAGAAAAAACCTTTCAGATACCAACTAATTATATATCTGAGATATTTGGAAAACTGGATGAAAATATTAAGATTATTGAAAGAGCATTTAGAGTTGAAATTATCAATCGTGGAGAGTATATTAAAGTTATAGGAGAAGAAGAAAGTGTTGATAAGGCTCTGCGGACGCTGAATCAGTTGCTTTTACTTGCGCAAAAAAATGAGGAAATTAATATACAAAATATTGAATATATTATTTCTCTGGTGAACGAAAGTATTGAAAAAGAATATGGGGAAGTCAGTTCTGATTTTATTTGTATGACGGTCCATGGAAAGCCTATAAAAAGTAAAACTTTAGGACAAAAGAATTATGTTGATATGATAAGAAATAATACAGTAGTCTTTGGGATTGGACCTGCAGGAACGGGGAAAACTTATTTAGCCATGACTATGGCGATTTCAGCCCTTAAAAATAATGAAGTCAATCGGATTATTTTAACCAGGCCAGCAATAGAAGCCGGAGAAAAATTAGGTTTTTTACCAGGAGATTTGCAAAGTAAAGTGGATCCTTATCTCAGACCTTTATATGATGCCTTATATGAAATAATGGGAGCAGAAGCGTTTTTAAAAAATATGGAAAAGGGTATTATCGAAGTAGCTCCTCTGGCTTATATGAGAGGCCGTACTTTGGATAATTCTTTTATTGTTCTTGATGAAGCACAGAATACAACGCCTGAACAAATGAAAATGTTTTTAACCCGTATTGGTTATGGTTCTAAGGCTGTTATTACTGGTGATGTGACTCAGATTGATTTACCTTCAGGAAAGAAATCTGGTTTAGTTGAGGCTGTAAAGATTCTGAAAAATATTGAAGGTATTGGAATTGCTCTTTTAACGAAAAGAGATGTGGTAAGACATCCATTGGTACAAAGAATTATTCAGGCCTATGAGAAATACGAAAAAAAAACGATGAAAAGGTAGGAGATGTCGTTGAGCAAAAGGCGTTTTATTAAAATTGCTATTGTTTTAATCTCTTTTATATTAACGCTCTCTACAGTTTTAACGGGGGAATACTTTTTTAAAAGTGAAAAAATTGAGCTAGGTTCTGTTGCCACTAAAAGATATATTGCCCCCAGGGAAATAGAAAATACTTATGCCACAGAAAGAAAAAAGGAAGAAGTCCGGAAAAACATTGAACCTTTATATAAAGAGGATTCAAAAGTTAAAGAGGATGCACTTTCTAAATTAGAATTATTATTTACAAAGGTTCAGGAAGCCAGGATGTATGTGGAGGAAGGAAACGCAGACAATTATTCTTCTAACCCGGAAGGAGATATAATTAATGAAGAAAATCTAGTCCAGGAAGAAGAAAGCAGAGAAGAAAGAATGGAAAGAGCAATAGAATTATTAAAAGCCCAGTCTCCTATTCTTTTACTGGACCAGCAATTCAAAGCGCTAATAGAAATGGAATCAGGAAGTATTAAGGAATTAAAAAACAAGTGTATTGATGTATTGGAATCAACATATGATATGGGTATAAGGGAAGAAACAAAAACCAAGACCATATTGGATGTAAAAAGCCAGTTTGAGACTTTTCATACCAATGAAGAAATCAATAATTTAGGATACGATATTGTTGCTTCCCTGATTCAGCCTAATAATTTCATCGATGAAATTGCTACGAACAAAATGATAGAAGAAAGGCTTAAACAAGTAGAGCCGGTCATGATTCTTCAGGGACAAAAAATTGTTGATGAAGGAGAAATAATAACGGAGGAAATTTACAGCATATTAGACAGTCTCGGCTTTATTCAAAAAGAATTTAAAGAAGAGGCTATCAAGTATGTTGGTGTCGTTTTACTTATTTGTCTGTTGCAAATTTTTATTTATATTTACATATGGTTTTTTAACCGCTCTATCATTCATAGTTTAAGAAAGACACTTTTACTGTTTTCAATATATTGCCTTATTATTCTTATTATCCGCTCCATGACGCCTTTGCATTTTGCATGGATTCCTATACCCATAGCCGGAATGCTTTTAGCGGTTTTAGTGGATGTAAGAATTGGAATTATTATTAATGGTTATCTTGCTATTATTGGGGCTTTAATTAATAAAGAAGGCATAGATTTCCTGATGTTTTTTATTATCGTCGGCACCATTTTTCCTATTCTTGTGACCAATATTTATAAAAGAAGCCGGATTTTATGGATGGGTTTTGTGGCAGGTATAATCAACGGCATTACTTTGATGAGTATTGAATTTTTCTTAATAGGCGAGTATTCTGTGGAGATTATTTATTCGGGTTATTATGGTATATTAAGTGGGATTTTAGCGGTTATCATTACCGCAGGCAGCCTGCCATTCTGGGAAGTTGCTTTTGATTTGGTAACTCCGATTAAACTGATGGAGCTTACCAATCCTGACCAGCATTTGTTAAAAAGACTGTTAATAGAAGCTCCGGGAACTTATCACCACAGTTTAATTGTGGCAAATCTGGCGGAAACGGCTGCAGCGGATATTGGAGCAAACTCCTTGTTAGCCAGGGTTGGGGGCTATTATCATGACATAGGTAAATTGGCTTATCCTCAATATTTCAAAGAAAATCAGATGATGGAAAATCCCCATGATTATTTAGAACCTACGGTAAGTGCAAGTATTCTTAAGCAGCATATTGAGAATGGTCTTAAGATTGCTGCAGAGTATAAACTGCCTAAGCCAGTAAGAAATATCATTGAGCAGCATCATGGGACAAGCAGAATACAATATTTTTATTATAAAGCTTTAAAAGACAGTTCTCCTGATGAAGTCAAAAAAGAAGATTTTACTTATCAGGGTGTGATACCCAAAACGAAGGAAGCAGCAGTGGTTATGCTTGCTGATACGGTTGAAGCAGCCGTGCGTTCCATGGATCCACAAAATAAAAACAAAGAAGAATGTGAAAAATTAATTAGAAAACTTATTAAAGATAAATTAGATGAAGGTCAATTAAATGACAGCGATCTCACCATTAAAGATTTGGAAACCATTGTCCAGGCTTTTATGAAAGTATTTAATGGTATGCATCATGAGAGAGTAAAATATCCTGAGAAAGAGGAGAAGAAAAATGAACATTTTGATAGAAAGCAACGATTTTCAACTAAACGGGAATCTAAAAAGCATAATAAAGGAAGTCATCATACAAGCGCTTGAGGAAGAAGGTTATCCTCTTTCTGTAGAAGTGAGCGTAACTTTTGTTGATAATGAAAGCATCAGAAAGTTAAACAAAGAATACAGGAATATAGACAAAGAAACAGACGTTCTTTCTTTTCCCTTATTAGAATTTGAAGAGTCTGATGAAGAGAAAGATGTAAAAATTCTCCTGGATGATTTGGATGCATATAAAAATCCTGAAAGTGGAGATATAATGTTGGGAGATATTATTATCTCATACGAAAAAGCAAAAGAGCAGGCAGAAGAATATGGTCATTCTTTAGAAAGAGAGATTGGATTTTTAGTAGCTCATAGCATGTTTCACCTGATGGGCTATGATCATATGACAAAAGAAGAAGAAGAAATAATGTGTAAGAAGCAGGAAAAAGTACTTGAATCAATTGGTCTTACAAGATAGTATTTTGACAGCAAAGGAGACCCAAAATGAGAAAGTTAAAAAACTTTCGAGACTCCAAGGGAAAATCCAAATGGTTATTCAATAAAAAAATTCTTAAGAAAAGTTTTTTAGATTTAAGACGCTTATTCTTTTCAGGTCTTGTATCGGTTTTGCCCATAGCGTTTACCTTTTTTTCAATTAGCCTGGTTTTTAATTTTGCAGACAGGTTGCCCAGGAAAATTATAGCCACAATAATAGTCTTTATCTTTTCTCTATTTAATAAAAAGATATCTCTTGAGGAGGCAAATGTTCCTGGTTTAGGGATAATAGCAGCTTTCTTTATTATTATGGTAACAGGCTATATTTCAACGCATTTAATTGGCAGGAGGCTTTTAAAAGCCATAGAAAAATGGCTTTTAAAAATCCCTCTGGTTTCAAATATTTATACTGCTTTCCGGCAGATAATGGATACGATTTTTTTAAAAGAGAAGCATACCTTTAAAAGTGTTGTACTTGTCCAATTTCCTTGTAAAGGAAGCTATAGCATTGGATTTTTGACGGCAAATTCACCTTCTGAAGTTAAAAATTTAAAACAGGAAAGTTTAGTGAATGTCTTTATTCCTACAACTCCTAATCCGACATCAGGCTTTTTACTCATGGTAAAAGAAGAAGATATTTATAAGTTAAATATGTCTGTTGAAGAAGCAATCAAATTCATTGTTTCAGGAGGTATTTTATCTCCTGAATAATATGATAAAGAGGCGTGATAGGATGAATTATGAGGAATTAATCAAAAGAGCCAATGAAGCTAAAGAAAATGCCTATGCCCCTTATTCTAACTTTAAAGTTGGTGCGGCAGTATTAACAGGAACAGGGAAAATATATACAGGCTGTAATATCGAAAATGTTTCCTTTGGTGCAACGAATTGTGCAGAAAGGACGGCAATTTTTAAGGCAGTCTCTGATGGCGAAAAGGCAATTAAAGCAGTGGCTGTTATGAGCAGTTCCGGGGAGTTTACTTATCCTTGCGGAATTTGCAGACAAGTTATCGCCGAGTTTTCTGAAGATGCAAAAATTATCTTAGGAAACAGCAGGGGGGATATAAAAGTTTATTCCCTGGATGAAATTTTACCTTGTGGCTTTACGAAAGAGAACAGCAAAAACTTTGAATAAATAGATTTTGAAATATAAATGAAATATAAATGATACATAAATGAAATGGACATTGATAGAGTATCGTATTAAAATAAACTTAAGTAAAGTCATAGAGGATTCATATAAGTACTTCCCCCCTTGTTAATTCTACAAAAACCCTGCAACAGCAGGGTTTTTGCTTTATCAAAAATTAATAAAATCTTTTTGAATCCATATATTCCTGAAGTAATCTTGCCGTTTCTCCAAATCTTTGGAAGTGAACAATTTCCCTTTCCCTTAAAAATCGCAGAGCATCGGTAACACCTGGGTCATCACTCAGGTTAATCAAGTGTTCATAAGTTGCTCTTGCTTTTTGCTCTGCAGCCATATTTTCATAAATATCTGCAATAGGATCCCCTTTTGCATTAAAGTAGGTGGCTGTAAAAGGTACGCCTGATGCATCATGTGGGTAAGGACTTTTACCATGATTTGCAAAATGGGCTGCAAAGGGTGTTCCTTCAATTTTAGATTCAGGGAGATCTTTTACCAATTGATAAACCATGGTACCAATGATTTCCCAGTGAGCAAGTTCTTCCGTGCCTATATCGTTATCAAAAATGCACATTTTAAAATATACTCAATCCGCTTAGCGGATATTTTTTTTATCAATCAAAATATAAATATAATATTTCTACAACATAAAAAACAAAGTATTAATATAAAATTAAGAGAAAACAAGAGAAATTTTAAGATAAACGAAAAATTTAAGCAAATTCATTGACAAATAACTGAAAATCGGCTAAAATAAAAGAAAAAACTAAAGGAGTTGGTTTTATGTATGCTATTCAGGACAAAAAAACAGGTAACTTTCTTTCAGATTATTCCTTCCAGCTATTGGATGAATGGAAAAATAAATGGATGTATACTACATACACTGGATTAATTGGTACTAAATTTTACAATACAAAAGAAAATGCACAAAAAACATTTGAAATATTACAGGAGTGTAACGAACAATCAGAACTACATAGACAACTGCTAATAGTACAGATTGACACAGAGCAGTTACCAATAGGCGATAGTGTATATATCTATAACTAAACAAAAAATGACTTCCCATTTTAGGAAGTCATAACGACAAAATATAAATATAATATTTTGATAAAAGCCAGATTTGATTTAGAGGAAATACCTTTAAATGAAATGTGGTTTTTTTATTACAATTATGTTACAAATATATTACAATTATATTACAAATAAAAGAATTCTTGACAAAAACAAAAAAAGGGTATAATATAATATTGAACCTATGACTTTTTAGGTTGCTATTACTATACCATTTTTTGGAGGTGATATATTTATTTTTACGCTATTTTCCTTATAGCTTACTTTTTTGTTGCCTTTTAGGCAATTCATTATTCATTACATAATTATACTATCGTAATGAATTATAACATAAAGGTTTTAATCTTGTCAATATTAATTTTAAAAAAAACAAAAAAAAGAAACAAACAAATTGGGGGTAATGTATGAACGAAGCAAAAGAATTTTACGAAAAATGTTTTAAGCAAATTCTAGAAGAAACAGACAAAGACAAAAGGGAATTGCTTATAGAATGTATATTTCAGGATGAAGATATACAGCGTGAGATAGTAAAATTTAAAAAAGATTGGGAGGATGCACACCCGTATATATATCTACATGATGATGCTATAGAAAAAGCTATACTTGATGTTGCACGATTGCTCAAAAAGCCAAAAGGGGAAGTACGGTCACCAAAGGGATATTTTATAAATCATGTATTTAAAAAGAAAAATTTTGGGAATAACGAAAATTTTGTTTCTAAAAGCTATTTAGAAGTATATTTAGAGAAATACAAGGAAAAATACGGTATATTAGATACTGTATCAGCAGAACAGATAGAAGCAAAAGAAATGAATGATATATCCGACACATGGGATGATGAGCGGATGCAGTGGCAAGCGGAAGTTATGGCAGAAAGACACCAGCAATACTACAGAGATAGACGGAAGCCATTTGATTTTAGCGTACCTAATGTTGAAATAATGACTACAGAGACAGACGGTATACTAGACGAAATAGAGAAAAAAGAAAAAGAAAAAGACGCAATACTAGACGAAATAGGAAAAAAAGCAAAAGAAAAAGACATAGAGCCAATGGCAGAGGAAGAAGCCGAAAAAATAGAAGATGAAATAAAAGAAAATCCCGATACTATACGTTATTTTGATTGTTCATTAAATGAATATAGACAAAAATATTTTTACAGTGAGGACAAAGCATGGGAAGAGTATGCCAAAAGGATGGACAAGCTATTTGGTAAGAATGGCGAATATTGGAAATATGTTGATGATGTCGGCATGATACCCGCAAACTGGAAAGATGGATACAAAGAAGTTGAAACTTTCAAATATACACCAAAAAAAGGCAAAAAATCATATTTGAAAGTGTATAATAAAACAAAAGAATTGAATTATAATTATTTGTGGGTATTTGATAATGTACTGCAAAAAATCATTTTCGAAAATCTTAACAAACGTCAACGGTGGCTAATTGATTTATATTACTACAGATGTTTTGATGTTGATAGGATATGTCTTATTCTAGGGTTTAAGGATAAAACTGCATTTAATAAAGAAAAAAGCAGAATAATCAATATTTTAAGAAATATATTGCTTAACGATTATGACTTTTATATTAAGGCAAGTAGTTTGAGATATTGGCTTAGGAAGACAGCAAAAAGATACCTTTGCGAAAAAATGCGAGATTCTGTTTACTATTATATGGAAGGATAATTTAAGCAAACAAATACAACATTTTATTCTATTGTCAATAGTATATCAAATAGGATGAATGTTGTCAATATTAATTTGAATAATTTTTTTGAAAATTATGCTAGGGTTTAAATATATCTGGAATTCTTGTCATATTACATTCCTTTCGTAAAGGGTACTTTAAGTACCCTTTTATATATTTTTTTAAAAAATGCAAAAATAAAAAATAAAAAGGTATCAATCCCGCAAGGGTTGATATACATTCTCCTTTCGTGGTAGCTATGCTATTAAAACAGTATGCTCATATTAGGTAGTTTTTACCGCTTTTTGTGTGGGTTCGAGTCCCACCCCTCCTCCAAAAAAAGAAAAAAGCGGTACTATTCCACTTTTGTTTAGAGGAAGCCGATTTGACTTCCTCTATATTATTTTTTCGGTATCAACAGCTATATGCTGGTGATATATATATAGACCAATGTTTGCTTTATACCACACCCATAAAATAAAAGGAGGAATAACGAAGCATGACACTTGAAAAGGAAACTTATTCAAAAGCAGAAGTTGAACAAATGCTTTCAGAGTATGAAAGTAAAATTCAAGAACTTGAAAAAAGTATTGCAGATTTTGAAACTATGAAACAGCAGTATGCAGAATTACAAAAAACTAACCTTTCTACACAGATTAAACTTGAAGCTACAAAAGCAGGACTTGATCCTGAAGAAGTATTTGACCTAATAGAAAGTGACGATATTAAAAAAGCACAGGAAAAAATTAACAAGTTGCTTGAACTAAAGAAAAAGCAGGATATAGAAAATTCCTACAAGCCAACAGACCACAAGCCAGATGACAGCTATTCTGTAGCAGAAAAAGAAAAAAATGTAGAAGGTATGATTTTTTCAAAGTTAAATAAGATTTTTGGGTAATGGAGGATGATTAGATATGATAAAGACAACTAATTTTACACAGCATGAAAATATCGATTTATCAAAAGAAATTGCACTTGTAACACCTAATGATACACCTTTTACTACATTGTTAATGAATAAAAAACTTGTTGAAACTGCTGGAAGTGTAACCATAAACTGGAGAGAAAAGACCCTTGATGACACAGAGGATATAAGCAAAACAGAAGGATTTACAGTTGATACATTCGTGTCAAGTGGTAGAGCAGAAAAATCTAACGTTATGGAAATATTCAGCAAGGCGGTACAGGTTAGCGGTTCAGCACAGGCAAGTAATGTTGTAGGTATCAATGATTTGTTTGCAAGCGAAATAAATGACAGATTGACCGAGGTTAAAGTTAATATTGAAAGAAAAATGCTTGCACCTGAAAACTATAATGACGGTAGCAAAGAACCTTTCATTAGAAGGATGAAATCTGTATTTGAACAAGTTCATCCCGATAACGTGGTAGAAATTGAAACAGCACCTACACAGGCAGATTTTAAGGCAGTAGTAAAGAAGTTGTGGGATGCTGGTTTAGGTTCAAATGAATTCTATGCTTTTGTAAATGCGGATTATAAGGAACTTGTCGACGGATTTTACGCTAATCAGATTAACTACAATATGCCTATGGATACTTTTGGTTTTGTCGCAAATAAGGTTATTACAAACTATGGTATTGTAAACGTGGTATTAAATAGACATATGCCAGTAGACAAGATATTGGTTGTTGACCCTGCTTATTTGAGATTGGTTTATTTGCGTAAACCTGCCTTTGAAATGTTAGCAAAAGATGGCGACAACCTTAAAGGAATGGTAATTACCGAATGTTCCTTAAAAGTATTGAATAGCAAAGCGGTTGCAGTTGCACAGTAGGAAAGTATCTGAAGGAAGTTGGGTTTTGAGGAAAGGACTGCTTATGCGGTTCTTTTCTCTATTTTATTTTTTTAAAAATGCAAAAAAAATAAAAAAATTGAAGGTGGTTGATATGATGTTCCAAAAAAGAGAAGATTACAAAATTTGGAGAAAAAAGCATAATATCCGATTATGGGATGTTGCAAAATATATTAATTTAAGCGAAGGAACGATTTCCAGATGGGAAAATAACATGAGAGATATACCTGAGTGGAAAGTTGAACTGTATGATAAATTCATTCAGGAACATGAAAGCAGGAGGAATGAAGCATGAAAAACAATATAGCAGTCTATTCAAGCAAACTAGCAAAAATACTTTGCAACAAAGGGTATCCCATTATTGATCTAGCAATTAATAAAACAAATAACAAGAGTTTAATTTTCTTTTTTGAGAACAGAGAAGAAATCTGGCAAGTAATTAAAGAATATGAAACTATAACGAAACAATACAGACAACAGATTAAAGAACAACTAAAAGGAGGAAACATAGATGAGAGCGGAAGAAATACAAAAAATGCTAATGGAAGATGATGGAGGATTTATTGCAGTAAATAAAAATTTAATTGCTTCATTAGGACTACATGAAGCGATAGTATATACCGAACTAGTATCAAAGCTTAACTATTATCAAGAAAACGATATGGCAGTTGATGAATTTTATTGTACGTATGACGATTTGTATATATCAACGGGCATACTTAAAACAGCACAACAAACAGCTTTGAAGAATTTAGAAAATTTTGGACTAATTAAAATAAATCTAAAGGGTATGCCACGGAAACGTTATATTAAAATTTTGGATGCAAAAGAAAAAATCATCGAATATTTAGAAAAGGGTCAAAAGAAAATAGACGAATTGATTGAACAATCTAAAGAAAAATCAAATATTCTAAAAGAAAAAATAGCTGAAAGTCTTAATAATAAACAGTTGGCAGAAATCTGCGAACAAGAAAGCAGAAATCTGCTAACAAGTAATCAGAAATCTGCTAACAAGAAAGCAGAAATCTGCCAACAAGAAAGCAGAAATCTGCTAACAAGTTCGCAGGAATCTGCTAACAAGTTCGCAGAAATCAGCCAACAAGTTAGCAGGAATCTGCTAACAAGTTCGCAGGAATCTGCTCTAAATAATAATAGAATAATAATATTAGATAATAATAACAAAGAAATAATAAATAATAATAATATAAATAATAATAATATAAATAATAATAATATAAATAATAATAATATAAATAATAAATTAATTAATAATCCTAAAGAAGAAATTAATTCTCTTTTATTAGATACTAAAGAGAAAAATATTAATAATTATTCTCTAGTAATTCAGAAAGATTCTATAATTGATTATTATTTTGAAAAGTATAATGATACTTACAATAGAACACATGATAGTATTGATAATGAAAAAATATCTTCTAAAATTGATGATTTATCTCTTAGTTATAATATTAATAGTGGAACTTGGATTAAATTAATTGATTACCATTTTTCTCTTAGTAACATAGAAACCAATGGAAGTATTGATGATTTTTTGAATGATAATATAATTAAAAAATATCTTGATAGTATAAATAATGACTCTTTAGTATCTAAAGAAGAAATGAATGATAATATTCCTTTAGTTTTAGATAGCCATTATGAAGATGAAATAACTTATTCGGGTATAGATAATAATATCAAAGATATATTGCAATACTTTGTTAATAAGTATTTTGATTACTATGGTTGTAAATATTCTGAAAAAGAAACATTTCATATAGATGACATTAAAAAGTATGCAAAATTAATATCTTCCTTTAGTAGTGATTTCGGTATAGAAGCAACTCTTGATTTTTGGAAAAAGAAAGTAGATGTATTTTTTACATTAGACGAATATGATAAAACATTGGATACACTTTTACAATTTGATGTGATTAATCATATACTTAATTCTATATATTATGAAGAGTATGAAGAATATGAAAATAATGATTTACCTTTTTAGTTGTTAGGCTTTTATACTTTCACTAATTAACAAATGAAACAAGGAGGAATGAAGTATGGCTAGGCAAGTATCGTTGTTGAATCAAGCACTTAAACAATATTGGAAAAACACAACTAACTATCCAAAATATGCGTACTTTATGTGGAGGAATGGACTTGCTAATTCAAATAGAGATTTTTCTGAATTTACGGAACAAGATATTATAGAGAAATATTGCAAAGGCAGTATGAAAAAATATGGTAATTTGAAGCAATGGGAAAATACCGAAGAATATGCAGAGTTGATGAATTTATTACTTTTAGAAAGAAGTAATAAAGATTTCGTAGAAATTTATAATGCAGTATCAGAGAAAGCAAAGCAAGGCGATGATAAAGCAGTTAAAACATTTCTAGCACTTCAAAACGAAATTAGAAAGTCAGTCAAGAATAAAAAATCAAATAAAGCAGAGCAGGAAGAAATAGAAGATGATGATGGTTTGATACTTGAATAGAATACTTGTACGCTTTATTTTGGTTTTAGAGCGATTTTTTAGGCAGGTAATGGTTTTATATTGCCTGCTGTTTTTATGCCTTTTAAAACAAAAATAGGACTATATAACAAAGAAGGTGATACAGTGCCAAAACTAACGAAGGAAGAAAAATTAAGACGAATAAATGCTGATCCTGCACTTTGGCTTAAAAACTTTGTCAAGATAGATTGTAACGGGGAATTAGTACCATTTGTTGTGAATCCAGAGCAAAAGGATTTTTTAAATAATATGGATAGGTACTGCTGTATTTTAAAAAGTCGCCAACTCGGTTTCTCGACCCTCGCATTGGGCTTAATGCTTTACTATGCCTTTCAGTTGCCGAATTCTAACTATTTAATGTTGGCACAAAGCGAAGACGCAACGCAGAACTTATTTACTCGATTAAAACTAATGTATGAAAGTATCCCTGATAAATACCGAATTGGTTTCCGCAAAAACAATGAGATGGAGTTGCTTTTAGATAACAATTCCCGAATAGCAGTAAAAACAGCAAGCAAAATGAGAGCAGAAAGTGCAGGAAGAAGTTATTCTCTCATGATGATACACTTATCAGAGTTTGCTTTTTATGACGAAAAATTCCAAGAAAAAGGATTACTAGCGTTAGAAAATGCCTTAATAAAAAATAAAAATGCAAGAATAATCATTGAATCCACAGCAAATGGATTAAATTATTTCTATTATCTTTTCAAAGATGCAATAGCAGGAAATTCAAAGTATAAGGCATTTTTCTATAATTGGTTAGGTGAAGGGTCAAAAAAGCAATTTAAGTATGAATATCAACTTGCTAAAAATTGGTATCAAAAGGGAAGTTTGATAAAGCATCTGTATGACGATGAAATGAACGAAACAGAGAAAAAATTATACGCATTGGGGGCGACAAAATTGCAACTAATCTGGCGTAGGTGGAAGTTGCAAGACATTACGGAGGAACAATTCAGACAAGAATATCCTGCAACATGGCAAGAGGCATTTGTATCAACTCAGGAAAGCGTTTTTGATCAGAAACAAATTAGTGATAGATTATTATATATTCCAGAGCCATTAAAAGCAAAGGAAATAAACGATTTACCAGATATTCTATATCCATACTTGAATAAGAGTTTATTTATTTATCAGTTGCCAAAACCTAAAGAAATGTACTTTGCAGGAGTAGACACAGCAAGCGGACTATCAAAAGAAGGGGATTTATCTGCTATGAGTATATTAGATTCCTCAGGGGAACAGGTAGCAGTATTTTATAAAAGCGGAATACCAGTTTACAAATTTGCGAATATAGTAAACGAACTAGGTGATTTTTACAATTATGCTTGTCTTATGATTGAAAGAAATAGTTATGGACTGGATTTAATCAATAGGTTAAAACGGGAAATAGGATACCTTAACCTTAATAAAACTAAAAAATGGGACAGAACAACAGGCAGAAAAACATTGGAAATTGGTTGGAATACAGATAATGTGTCAAAATCAAAGTTAATTCAAGATTTCAAAGAAGCATTTGAAGAAGGAATTATACTTATCAACGATAGAGAAACATTACAGCAAATGCAGATATATATGGAGAAAAATGGCAAGCTAGGTAATGTTAGAGGCAAGAATAATTTTGATGATTTAGTAATGGCTACCGCTTTGGCAATACAATCATTAAAATTATCCAGATATTATGTATAAACAATCAAGGAGGTTTCTATGATAGTACCAAAAAGCAAAATTAAAAAAGAAGAATTGATTTATCCAATAAAATTCTATTTAAAAAGCAAGGTGTTTTCAAAAGAATTAGTAGTTCATGTAGATGAAAGTCAATGTATGGACTTTATGGATTGGTTGAATCGTAACAAATACGCAGAAAATATACAATCATGGGAATTTTTTGTATTTGATGATATTAAAACTAAAGAAAATATAGTAATAATGCGGAATGAGATTCAAGCGTTTAAAATGCCGAGAGTGCAGGAAATTGACGCAGATAATTACAGAATTACTTTACAAGTAGGAGGGTTCTAATTATGACATTAAAAGAATATATCAAAAAATATTATGATGGTTCGCCAGTATGGTTTCAGGATGAAGTGACTAAACAATGGCATGTAGAGAGAGTGCAGAACATATTGGATTTGAAGGAATATTTAAGCGGAAAACATGCTATTTTAAACAGACCTAATGAACAATACAACGGTAAACCATACAAGACAAGGAAAATTGTATTACAATTGGCAAAAACTTTATTGAATTTTGAAACATCTTTCCTGCTTAAAAATCCTGTAACACTTATCAGTGAGGATAAAAATACATTGGAAGTATTTAAAGAAGTATATTCTAAAGCAAGATATAATAGTATTGACTTCAAGATTTTAGATAAACTTGTCAAATATGGAGAAACATACGAATATGTTTATATTGACGAAAACGGAAATATAACAAGCCGAATAATTCCAGCGGAGGACAGTTATCCAGTTTTTGATGAAACAGGCAATATGATTGCTTTTATAGAATTTTACATAGTTGATGGAATATCATATTATATATTGTATACCGAAAATGAAGTTATAAAGTATACGGATGATTCAGGAGAATTGCATATTATTGGAAAGTATAAAAATGTATCAGGTTTACCGATACAATACAAAACCATAAATGAATTAGATTCTTGCAAAGGCAGGAGTAGTTTAGAAGATTATATAAGCATAATAGACAGTTTAGAGGACTTAATATCAAAGTATCACGATGGACTATATAAATTTATTAGTGGCGTACCAGTTTTAAAAGGTACTGGACTTACAACTAAAGATGATAGAGGGAGAATAGACCCAAACGCAGTTGGATATATGCTTCAAATAGATGATACAGCAGATTTTGATATAGTGCAAAACAAAATGGACAGTGCAAGTTTTAAAGCGTTATATGAAATCCTAATGGCACAGTTACTTAATATAAGCCAGACACCAGCAATTTCAATGAACGCAGTAGAAATAAGTAATCTATCAGAAACAAGTATTAGAATGATGTACTCATTAGCAAGTGTAAAAGCAAGATTAAATGAAGATGCTTTACTTGATGGATTTATTCAAAGGTGGGATAGGATAAGAAAGTTATTGGCATTAAAAGGTATACAAGTATCAGGTGATATATCTTGCACGTTTGAATACGATATTCCATTAAATGCAACTGAGGTAATTAACAATATTACAACACTAAAACAGAACGGATTAATTTCACTTGAAACGGCATTAAGTAGGACGCCATACATATACGATGTGGCAACAGAAATGCAGAAAATAAAGAGCGATACAATAGGTAGTAGTGTAGAAAACGAATAGTACTATATGTTGTGTATAAATATTCATAAAAATGTATAAATATTCAATAGCATAATGTGAAATATGCGAAAATAAAAGGGGTTGGGCGGAACGTAAAAGGTGCAGAAATGCAAGATTATGCAAGTGAGGGATTTGTTCGCCCAGTCCCCGCCTGTTAATCATTATTACAAAATTGTTACAATTATATCACAATTATGTTACAGCAGATTGAACAAAATGAATGTAGACACGATTTAACAAGGTTCAAATACCTATAGTTTTTGCATTATATAACATTGCACGAAATACATATTTTGCGAATAGTATAATCATTATGCCTTTGAAATGCAGTAATATCAAGGGTTTTAGCTATGCAACAGTATTCCTTACATAATATTGATTATGTGGGAAGTTGATACCCCCTTTTGGAAAAAATTTCCCATAGCAAACCACTTTCTCACCGCTTAAAAAAATTTTTGTAATTGTTGTATGCTAAGAAGGAATTTCTATATAAAAATAGAACTATTATATATAAAAATAGAACTATTATAATTATTATCTTGTAAGATGAGGTGGTTTAAATGTCTTCAAAAATTTGTAGTAAATGTGGTGACAATAATCAAATATCAGCAATGGTTTGTACCAATTGTGGAAATTCACTTTCTGACGCAAAAATAATTAAATCAGATATAGAAATATTAAATAATTCTTTTTTTAAATGTCCAGAATGTGGGGAAAAACTTATTATAGGAACAAGAAATTGTAAATATTGTGGTGCTTTTATAAGTAAAACAATTAAAAATGAAAGTTACGTTAGAAATTACGATTATAGTAAAAACTCAAGTATTAGTTTGTTTACATATATAATATCATTTTTGATTCCATTAATAGGATTTATTATCGGTGCGATATTTTTAACACAAGATGATTATGAAAAAAATGATGCTGGAAAAGTATGTATTGTTTTAGGCGTTATATCTATACTGCTTAATATTATAGTTATAAGTATCATTATATAAGTATAATATTAATGATTTAATTACAAAAAAATACAGATGTGAGGTGTATGATTATGTTAGATAAACTAATTAATGAAGGTATTGAGTTAAAAAAACATACAATTACTTAAAGAAATAGATTATAATTTAGACAAAAATAAGGACTTGCTAAAGCAAGCCAACTAATAAACCTGACATTATTATAGCACAGAATATTATAAAGAATCTACATTTAGTAGATTCTTTTTTATATATTTGGATTGTTTTGTACGCTATTTTGTTCAATTTTTAATCTATTGAGCGTACTTATGATATTACCTAATTGTTGATTATTAACAGCATTTTTAAATATGCAGTCAATTGGTACATTATTTTGCACATAGGATAAAATAAGGTAGGTATTGTTGATTTCAGTTTTCTTTTTCAAACCATAAGCTAATACACCTAATGCTAATAATCTTGTTAAGGTGACATCTTTTTGGATTTCGGATTCGGTTTTTAATTCATAACGAGTAATTTGATTGATGGGTATTTTGCTTATTGGTAGTTTTTCTATTTCATAGCTTATTAGTTCACTATTTCGTATTTTATAAAAACATAAAAAATTTTTATTATTTATTGCTAAAATAATTTTTTCGTTTGCATTAATATATGGATGTCCAGCAATATGAATGAGTTCTTGATAATCTAATAATTTTTCGGTATTAGCAAATTGTTTTATTTTTTCTTGATTTTTCTTGATTTCACTTTTATATAATTTGTAAAAATAAATACCTAAAATCATATATACTAATATTATGATAATTGATTCCATATTATGTCACCTTTCATAACTTATTAATAATATAATATATTATTTTTTAGAATTTGTCAATAATTATTTTTTTATGCGAGGGGAGTCGTTCTCCCCTCCCCTACCGCAACATAAAGAAGGGAGATGATTTAATGGCTGATAAACTAGGGATACTTATAAATGCCATATTAAATGTTAAACAAGAAGATTTACAGATAGCTTAGCCGAAAGCCCATGACTTTAGTCACTGGGATGAAGGCTTAAAAGCGTCTTGAAACGGGCGTAATGCTATCGTTAATGGATTGGTTGCAATCCTTGATAGTAAAAGTCTAATGGAAGTCAACAAGTAGCATTATACTTTCGGGTTAATGTAGAAGTTGAAAAGTACATTAGAACCTGCTGATTTTAGTCGTGCAGAGTTTCAGAAGTTCAGATGTTCCGTCATATGTAGAGCGTGAATTATTTGAAAAATGGAGAACAAAGTGTATTGTTTATTTAAAGGATTTTAGTAATGAAATTATTGTAGAGAATTTTAATGAAGCTACTAAAAATAATTTTGAATCAAATTTAAATCGGGCTTTAGGTATATTAAATGGTTTAAAAGAGTATCAAGAAACAAAATAATGAATATTTTTTTAAATACCCTTCATTTTAGCTTGAAGGGTATTTTTTATACCTAAAAATCAATATACAGGAGGTTTGATTATGACTTATCTTGATAGAATAAAACTTGAATTACAGGATATATCATTCAATGATACAGAATTATCTATCCTTGCACAGGAAAACGGTATAACTAATCCTACATCAGAATATGATCCTACAAGCAACACAGCTAAAAGGGCAATATACTCAACTGTTTTAAGTGTGTTGGAAGCAATAGCAAATAATCCAAACCTTATGAAAAACTATAAAAACGAAGATATATCAATCATGGACTTTGCAGAAAGCATACAAAACAGAATCTCACAGCTTGAAAGAAAAATAAGATTATTGCCTAGTGATGATATATCCGATAATATTGCTGATGGTGCAAGTTGGACTTATATGTTTAGAGAATAAAGGGTTAAACCGACACTAATATAAAGGTATTTCTAATTTAGGAATACCTTTTTTTATTTTTAAAAACTAATAAACATAGGAGGAAATTATATGCAAATAAGAACAAATATAAAACAAGCGAACAAAATAAAAGAACTTATTAAAAAAGAATGTGCTAACTATGTTGGTGGTGATTGTATTGTTTTAGATACCAATTGTCCGCAGATGGGATGTATATATAGCGTACTTTGTAAATACTTTATAAATTCGGTTTTACCGCTTGACAAAGACCTATATAAAGAATTACTTCCAGACGCAGAAGAAACAAGCGGATTATATAACAAAGTATGCAAATATTGCAATAAGCAATTCACATCAGATAAAAAAAATGAGCAATACTGTCCGAAATGCAAGGACAAAGTTAAAAAGGAAAAAACAAAATTAAGAGTACAGAAACATAGGAATAAATGTAACGCTTTTTAAAAAATAAAATCCGCTTATATCAAGGGTTTCAGGGTTTACGATATAGGGGGGTAATATATTTATATTACTTCCCTTATATTTTAACTTTTAAAATGTCTTAAAAAATACCTTCTAGCATAGATATATCAAGCATTTCAAGCGTTTTTATGTCACGCTTTTTAATTTGTCCAAAATTCAAAAATCAATTAATGAAATGGAGGTTCACAACGTGAACATATTCGATTTTCCGCAGAATGATTATTTATATCTGCTTTCAATGGCAGGAGATGATATTTTTATTAATGACACTATGTCACCGATAAAAGCATTAATCAATAATCTTTCAGTAAATAGACAAGCAGATATTCGGACTATATCCACAACATCAGAGATAAAAAGAGGCGATTTAATCAATTGGAATGGTGGGAATTGGCTTATTATAAGTGAAATAGGGCATAAAAGATATAGTTACTACAAAGGTATCATCCAAAAATGCAATTATAACATCAAATTCAATTTTCAGGGAACAATAAAACAATTTCCTGCTATAGTTGATTCAAGAGTTTTCGACATAGAAACTAACCAATACGTGTCTATTCCTGCTGGTAAAATTGTTGTTACCTTGCCGAATAACGCAGATACCGATAACATCACTTTAGGACAAAGGTTTATATCAATGAAACAAGCATGGAAGGTTACAGGAATTGATAGGACTAAAAACGGACTATTGGTTTTATGGTGTGAATTGGATTCTATCATTTCTAGTGATGATTTAGTCAATGAAATAGCAAACGCAGGGGATTACATTTATACTTTAGAAATAACAAACGGAGAAACATCAAGTATTCAGGAAGGAAGCACTTTACAGCTAACAACGCAAGTTAAACTAAATGGTAATGTAGTTACCGATAAAACAATTACCTTTAGTTGTGATAATCCTTCTATTGCAACAGTTGATGAAAACGGATTAGTTACTGCTATATCAGCAGGAGAATGTATTATTACTGCTTCATTAGCAGAAAATCCTAATATATATGATACTATTACTATTACAGTTACAGCATTACCACAACATAATTATGCAGTAACAATAAGCGGTAATACATCAATCGTCAAGACCAAGACAGCAACATATACTGCAACGTTTACAGATAATGGAGTACCTATAACTGAACAATCCGAATTTTGGCTTACTGCTGATGATGGAGTATCTACAACTACACTAGCGACAATTCAAAGTCAAGACCCTATTGCTAATACTTGTGTAGTAAAAGCTGGAAGTACATTGGGTTATGTTAAGTTATGGTGCAAGAACATAGCAGGTACTATTATATCTGAACCTTTTAGAATTCAAATTAAAAATATTTTCTGAGATAAGTCAAATTTGATGTATGGGTATGTTGTGAAATACGACATACCCTTTTTATTAGGTACAACTTCTATGTTGTACCTTTTTTTATGCAATTTGAATATATTGTAATGAAGTCAATTTAGGGGGAATCCTATGGTATATAGCAGTAAAAATTTCAAAATTAATATTTCAGATAAAGAAAAAGAAGGACTAATTAAAAACTTAAAAATAGGTGTATTATGCCAATTACACAAAGAAGGATATTTTACACATGAGCAACTAAACGAAATGATAAAAGAGATAAATAAATAAAGTTACTTGCACATCTTTTATATTTATTGTATATTAGATTAAAAAACAAAGGAAGGTGCAAGTATGAAAAAACGAGTATGTGCATATTGCAGAGTATCAACAGATAAAGACGACCAGATAAACTCTTTTAATTCTCAAAAGCAATTCTTTGAAGAATACATAAGAAAAAATGAAGAATGGGAACTAGTTGATATATATGCAGACGAAGGCATAACTGGAACGTCAACAGAAAAAAGAACAGAATTCCTAAGAATGATAGAAGATGTTAAATATAAAAAAATTGACTTAATATTGACAAAAGAAATATCAAGGTTTGCTAGAAACACACTTGACAGCATATATTACACACGCAAACTGAAAAGTATGGGTGTAGGTGTCATCTTTATCAATGACGGTATTAATACGCTTGATGAAGATGCTGAACTAAGATTAACCATAATGGCAAGTATAGCACAAGAGGAAAGCAGGAGAATTTCTCAAAGGGTGAAATGGGGGCAAAAAAGGCAAATGGAAAAAGGCGTTGTTTTTGGCAGAGAATTGTTAGGTTATAATCTAAAAGACGGTGTATTAACTATAAACGAACAAGAAGCAGAAATTGTAAGAATGATATTTCATAAATTTACCAATGAAGGTAAAGGAACTCATGTAATAGCTAGAGAATTATATGAAGCAGGGATTAAAACTAAAAGAGGTAACCTGAATTGGAGTAATACCACGATATTGAGGGTTTTAAGGAATGAAAAATATGTAGGTGACTTATGCCAGAAAAAAACTATTACTCCAGATTTCCTAACTCATAAGAAAAAATACAACAATGGAGAAGAGGAAATGGTATATATAAAGGATCATCATGAGCCAATTATTTCAAGGGAACTATGGGAAGCAACACAAAAAGAACTAGAAAAAAGGACTATAACTAAAGAACAAAAAAGCAAATATAGTAATAGATATTGGTGTAGTGGAAAAATTTTCTGTGGTTTATGCGGAAGTAGATTTGTCGGCAGGATAAAGAAGTTAAAAAATGGAGATACATACAGAGCATGGAGATGTCAAAAAGCCGCTGAGCATGGCAGAGAAAAAATTGACAAATGGGGTAATACTATTGGTTGTAACCAAGAAAGTATTAACCATGTCGTTTTAGGAGAAATAATAGGATATATTCTAAAAAATATCATTGTAGAAAACAAAGAAGAAATAATAAATGATTTAAAATCACTTATTAAGAAGTATGAGAAACCTGTAAAAATAAAAAATACTGATACTTTACTAAAACAAATTGAAAGTATAAACACGAAAAAGCAAAAACTAATTGATAGTATGCTTGAGGGTATTATATCTAAACAAGATATGGTACTAATGAATGAAAAATACGATAAAGAAATAGAAGAATTAAAGCAAAAAGTGAAGGAAATAGAAGAAGCCAACATTAATAATCAAAAACAAGCAGATAGGTTAAAATCATATATTGATAGATTGAATGAAATTGTAAATGACTTTGATAACTGTAATCCTGATGAACTATACAAAAGAACAGTTGAGAAAGTCATAATACATAAAGGGAAAATAATAGAGGTATATTTCACTTGTTTAGTCAATCCTATAAAAGTTAGATATAGTGCAACAGGTAAACTTAATTACAAAATTGAAGTAGATTGGCTTAATAGTGAGCAATTTTGAAAACGATATACCTATATCCGTTAAAATTGCCTTAGCCTGAGGGATGGGCATAGTCCAGACCTGGGTTAAATATCTTAGAGCAGCTGCCAATTCCCCGTCAGCTCCGCCAAATTGTTCGATAATTAAGGAAGCGAGGGTAGGGTTACAACTGGAAACTTTTACCGGGTATTCTAACTTTTTTTCATATATCCACATGCCATATCCTCCTTACACTCATAATCATCTTCCCATGGCCAGGGGGTAAGGGCCCATTGCCAGGGATACTGGCTGGGAGCATATCCAAAATTAGTTAAAGGTCCATACTGTCTTTCATACATTATTTTTGCATTCATTAATTCCTGAGTCAGTCTGTTGTAATCAGCCAGAGCCTGTTGGTGGGAAGGATGGGTATCCAGAAACAGGTTCAATTCAATGACTGCAAATTCTAATTCTTGTATTTTTCTTAAAAAATCTTTCCGGTTCATATTCATGTTATGACCTCCTTATTTTCGTTTTTTCATGTAGGGTTGATAAAGATTGGGGAATAACGTGCCTTTATTAAGGGCTTCATTTAAAGGAAAAAGTCTGTCATAGGGCTGGTCAGGAATATAAGCTCTGGCCAGTTGGATTTCCGGAGGCAGATTATATATAGGCATCGCCATGGGATTTGGAATAGGATTGGGCATATTCACGGGGGAATTAGGATGATGTGGGATTGGATGCATATGATTCACTCCTTGATTTCTATTTTCCCTATATACTATACATATATAGTGAAAAGTGTGAATGGGCATAATTCTTTTTATATTACAAAATGATTGTCACTATGCCTGTAAAATTATATAATAAAGATTGGTTTAACTTTTTGATTGTTATGGAATGCCATTAAAAATGGAGGAAACGTATTTATATAAAATAGCAATAAAGGATAATATAAATAAAAGAGAAAAGGAGGAATAGCATTGGCATTAGATTTTCGTTCAGGATTTGTAACGCTTATAGGAAGAACGAATGTAGGAAAATCGACCTTAATGAATCAACTGGTTGGAGAAAAAGTGGCCATTATGTCCAATAAACCTCAGACGACCAGAAATAAAATCCAAAGTATCTTAACAAGAGAAAACTATCAGATTATTTTTATTGATACGCCCGGTATTCATAAACCCAAGCATAAATTAGGCCAGTATATGGTACAGGCAGCCAAGAATACGCTCAATGAAGTTGATTTAATTTTAATCCTTGTGGAAGCTTCAAAAACAGTGGGCAAGGGAGACCAGTACGTTATTGAACAATTAGAAAATATCAATACACCTGTGTTTTTGGTGATTAATAAAATTGATACCGTTCATAAGGAAGAATTGTTAGAAATTATTGATATTTATAAGGATTTATATGATTTTGATGAGATCATTCCAGTGTCAGCCCTGACGGGAGAAAACTGCGATGTTCTTCTTGACGAGATATCCAAAAGGTTACCTGAAGGACCTCAATATTTTCCGCCAGATATGATTACAGACCAGCCTGAAAGACAACTGGTAGCAGAATTAATCCGGGAAAAAGCTTTACATTTGTTAGAAGAAGAAATTCCTCATGGGATTGCGGTGGGAGTAGAATTAATGAAAAAAAGAGAAAACAAAGATATCGTCGATATTAATGCAGTGATTTATTGTGAAAAAGATTCTCATAAAGCCATTATTATTGGAAAGCAAGGTGCTATGTTGAAAGAAATCGGAACAAAAGCCCGCCAGGAAATAGAAAGACTTTTAGGATCCAAGGTGTTTTTACAGCTTTGGGTAAAGGTTAGAAAAAATTGGAGAGATGATTCTTTCAGCTTAAGAAATTTTGGTTTCGATTCAAAAAATATTTGAAAATGCAGCAGCGCTATAATACAATAAAATAGTGTAAAGAAATGGGGTGAAGGTATGGAAAAGGAACGTTTGCTGGAAAATATTAAGACTGCTCTTCAAAATAAGGATAGCAGGGTATTATTTGAAGAGATTGATGAGCTGCATCCTGCTGATATCGTTGAAATATTGCCGGATTTAGAAGAACAGGAACAAAAAGACTTGTTTAAACTTCTCCCCCATGATGTTGCTGCGGAAGTTTTAAATGCGGTCGATGGAGATACTTTTGCATATATTTTAGATAATCTTACGGAAGAAAAGACCAGTGAAATACTGGATGAAATGTCCTTAGACGACGTAGCGGATATTTTAGGAGAATTATCTGAGAGTGAACAGACAAAAATTATTGAATTTTTTGATCATGATGATGCAACGGATATCCGTGATTTGATGCAGTATCATGAAGATACTGCCGGTGGAATTATGACCACCGAATTTGTTTCTGTAAGAGAAGATATGACCATTAATCAGGCTATAGAAGAATTAAGGAGTATGGAAAAAAAAGCAGAGACCATATACTATGTTTATGTTACAGATTATATTGGTGTACTGGTAGGGGTCTTATCTCTTAGGGAAATCATTATGAGTCCACCTGATTTACTGGTCTCTGAAGTCATGCAGAGTAATGTCATTTATGTTAATGTAGAAACGGACCAGGAAGAAGTTGCTAAACTCGTTTCAAAATATGACTTACTGGCCATTCCTGTTGTTGATAACGAGACGATTTTACAAGGGATTATTACCGTTGACGATATCCTTGATGTTATTGAGGAAGAAGCAACGGAAGATATTTTTAGAATTGCCGGTACTGGTGAGATGGAATACGATGAGAGTGACAGTCTGGCTGGTCACTTAAAATCTTCAGTAAAATCAAGGCTTCCATGGCTTCTGATTACTTTAGTTGGAAGTTTTGTCACAGGTGCTGTTATTTCAGGCTTTGAAAGCCAGATCAGCAGTAATGCAGCCCTGGTTAAGTTTATGCCAGCGCTGACAGGAATGGGAGGAAATATTGGTACTCAGTCGTCAACCCTTACGGTAAGGGGAATTGCCACAGGGAAAATTGATACAAAAGAAGTATCAAAAATTTTACTTCGTGAATCTGCCGTAGGGATATTTATTGGTTTTATATGTGGTATTTGCATTAGTTTAGTAGCAGGTTTTGTTTTCAAACAACCTCAATTAGGGCCTATTGTAGGCATTGCGATGACAACCAACATGTTAACGGCTGCTACCATTGGAACTTTAGCACCACTAATATTTAAGAATATAGGAATTGACCCTGCGGTTGCTTCGGCGCCATTTATTTCAACGACGATTGATATTACAGGAAATATTATTTATTTCAGCTTAGTAAAATTATTAACTGGAATATAAAATAGATTTTTGTAAATAGATGATGAACTGGTAACTTTTTTGCAGTATATTAAGAGAAGTTGAGGGAACCCTAATATTAACAAATTAGGAATAGGGGGACTCAACATGACGGATAAACTATTCTGGAATTTATTTAAAAGAACAGGAAATATTGAAGCATATTTAGCTTTAAAAGAGTATAATAAAGTAATGACTAATATGGATATAGAAAGCTCAAAGGAACTGTCTCCAGAAATCGACCATAAAGATAAAAAATCAGATGGAAAAGAGAAATAATCATGAGACAATTTAAAACAAAAGGAATTATATTAAGAGAAGTTTATGTGGGTGAGTCAGATAAAATACTCAAGATATTTACAAAATTAAAAGGGAAGATTTCTGTTTCTGCAAAAGGGTCCAGAAAAAACAAAAGCCCTTTGGCAGCAGGTAGTCAATTATTCTCTTATTCTGATTTTTTAATATATTCAGGCAGAAATTACAATATTATACAACAAATAGATATTATTAAGACATTTCATGGCATAGGTAAAGATATCATTAAATTAACCTATGCTTCTTATTTTTTAGAACTTCTTGACGGGGTCACAGAAGAAGAAGAAACCAACGAAGAACTTTTGCTTTTGATTTTAAAAACTCTCTCTGTGCTTGAAAAAAGTAATAGAAATCCCAGGCTGATTTCTGTTATTTACGAACTTAGATTAATGTCTTTAATTGGCTATATGCCACAGGTTTTAGAATGTGTCAATTGTGGCAGCAAGGAAAAGATTCATCATTTTAACATAAAGATGGGCGGGGTTCTTTGCGATGATTGTATGCATGAAGATTATTATGCTTACAAGCTTTCGCAATCAGGCTGGTATACGCTGAAATATATTATTCATTCTGACTTGTCAAAACTATTTAGTTTTGATTTAGATGAATTTATTCTAAAAGAATTGGAAATAATCTCAGAAAAATATTTATCTTATCATATTGAAAAAGATTTTCAGACTTTAGAATTTATCAAGACAAATTTAATGGATTTGCAGTAAATCATTATTGACAAATTTCATGTAATTTGCTAGATTAATGATAATCTCATAAGAATTTGCGATGACAAAGAGGAGTAGCTATTTGAATTCTTATAGCGAGCTGGTGAGGGTGTAAGACCAGTAGAATTCGTTAGCGAAGGGCGCTTTGGAGCAATATTTTTTAAAGAGGATGCCTTGCATCAATGAGGGTGGAACCGCGGAAGAGTATTCTTTCGTCCCTTGTATAGATGTACAGGTTTTTTTATTGCTCAAAATAAATATAATATTAATGTTTGGATTAAAAATGCGTTGAGTCGTTTTTTTAAGATAAGGAGGCTATTCATCATGGAAAAAACAATGGACCAAATTGTTGCATTGGCAAAATCAAGAGGTTTTATCTATCCGGGTTCCGAAATATATGGAGGATTATCGAATACCTGGGATTATGGCCCATTAGGCGTAGAATTAAAGAATAATGTAAAAAGAGCCTGGTGGAAAAAATTTGTGCAGGAAAGTCCATATAATGTGGGTGTTGATTGCGCAATTCTGATGAATACGAGAGTTTGGGAAGCTTCAGGACATGTAGGAGGTTTTAATGACCCCCTGATGGACTGTAAAGAGTGTAAAGAGCGCTTCAGGGCTGATCAACTTATTGAAAGTTATTTAAAAGAAAATGGTATAGAGCTTTCTGTTGATGGTTGGGATAATGCTAAAATGAAAGCATATATAGACGAAAATCAAATTAAATGCCCAAGTTGCGGTGCTCATAACTTTACCGACATCAGACAATTTAACCTGATGTTTAAAACTTACCAGGGAGTTACAGAGGATTCTAAAAACTTAGTGTATCTCCGTCCCGAAACAGCACAAGGTATTTTTGTGAATTTTAAAAATGTCCAAAGAACTACCAGAAAAAAGATTCCCTTTGGAATTGCCCAAATCGGGAAATCTTTCAGAAATGAAATCACTCCTGGAAACTTCATTTTCCGTACCAGGGAATTTGAACAAATGGAATTAGAATTTTTCTGTGAACCAGGTACGGATTTAGAATGGTTTAATTATTGGAAAGAATTCTGTAAAAATTGGCTTTTATCTTTGGGAATGAAAGAAGAACATATTCGCCTGAGAGATCATTCTAAGGAAGAATTATCCCACTATAGTAATGCAACAACGGATATTGAATTTCTATTTCCTTTTGGTTGGGGCGAATTATGGGGTATAGCTGACAGAACTGATTTTGACTTAAAACAGCATCAGGAGTATTCCGGAGAGGACATGAATTATTTCGATCCAAATACCAATCAAAAGTATATTCCTTATTGTGTTGAACCTTCCGTAGGTGTAGACAGAGTTACCCTTGCATTTTTATGTGAGGCTTACGAAGAAGAAGAATTAGAAGATGGAGATAAAAGAACTGTATTAAGACTCCATCCTGCTTTGGCACCCGTTAAGGCTGCAGTTTTACCTCTTTCTAAAAAACTTTCTGATTCTGCGTATAAAGTTTATGAAAAATTGTTAAAACTATTTAATGTGGATTTTGATGACAGCGGCAGCATTGGAAAACGTTATAGAAGACAAGACGAAATAGGAACACCATTTTGTATTACTTTTGATTTTGATTCTTTAGAAGATAATGCTGTTACGGTTAGAGACAGGGATAGTATGCAGCAAGAAAGAATTAAAATCGATGATTTGGAAAACTACTTAAAAAATAAAATGGACTTTTAAATCTTAAAAAAAAATGTAATTTCCCCTAGTCTTTTTGGGGTTTTATGATATAATAATTAACGGTTGAATAGACAAAACGTGACAAGTTACATAAACAAGACATTTTTTTGGCGGAAAATGGTTTTGTTTATTCTACAAATGAATATTAAGATACAGGAGGTTAAGGATAATGAGCAAAAAGTATGTTTATATGTTCAGTGAAGGCGACGCATCCATGAGAAATTTACTTGGAGGTAAGGGTGCAAATCTTGCTGAAATGACAAAAATGGGACTCCCAATTCCACAAGGTTTTACTGTTACAACAGAAGCTTGTAATAAATATTATGAAGATGGTGAAGTAATCGCTGATGAAGTAGTTGAACAAATTAAAGCTTCATTAGCTAAATTAGAAGAAATAGCCGGAAAGAAATTTGGAGATTCTAAAAATCCTTTATTAGTATCCGTTCGTTCTGGTGCAAGAGTTTCTATGCCTGGTATGATGGATACAATCTTAAACTTAGGATTAAATGACATATCTGTAGAAGGAATTGCAGAGTCCACTCAAAATCCACGTTTTGCGTACGACTCTTACAGAAGATTTATCCAAATGTTCTCTGACGTTGTTATGGAAATTGCTAAATCTAAATTCGAAAAAGTTCTTGATGAAATGAAAGAAAGCAAAGGTGTAAAATATGATTCTGAATTAACAGCAGAAGACATGAAAAATGTTGTTGCTAAGTTTAAAGAAATTTACAAAGCAGAAAAAGGGGAAGATTTCCCACAAGATCCATATGCACAATTAATGGCAGCTGTCAGAGCGGTATTCCGTTCATGGAATAACCCAAGAGCAATTGTGTACAGAAGAATGAATGACATACCAAGTAATTGGGGAACTGCTGTTAACGTTCAGATGATGGTATTTGGTAATATGGGAGAAACATCTGGTACAGGTGTAGCATTTACCAGAAATCCTGCAACAGGTGACAAAGAAATCTTTGGTGAATACTTAATTAATGCTCAGGGTGAAGACGTTGTTGCAGGTATCCGTACTCCAAAATCTATCAAGACTTTAGAAGAAGATATGCCTGAAGTTTACAAACAATTTATGGACATTGCCAATACATTAGAAAAGCATTATAAAGACATGCAAGATATGGAATTTACCATTGAAAACGGTAAATTGTTCTTCCTTCAAACCCGTAGCGGTAAAAGAACTGCAAAAGCAGCATTAAAAATTGCTGTTGACATGGTAGATGAAGGCTTAATTAATGAAGAAGAAGCTTTACTTAAAGTAGAACCCAAGCAATTAGACCAATTGCTTCACCCAACTTTTGATGCGGATGCATTAAAGAAAGCAAAACCATTAGGAAAAGGTCTTCCTGCATCTCCTGGTGCTGCTGCAGGTAAAGTATACTTTACTGCAGAAGATGCTAAGAACGCAAAAGAAGCAGGAGAAAGAGTTATCTTAGTTCGTCTTGAAACATCTCCTGAAGATATCGAAGGAATGGTGGCTGCTGAAGGTATTTTAACCGTACGCGGTGGAATGACTTCTCACGCTGCTGTAGTAGCAAGAGGAATGGGAACTTGCTGTGTATGCGGACTTGGTGAAATTAAGATTAATGAAGAGGAAAAATACTTTACATTAGCTGGTCAAACCTTCCATGAAGGAGATTATATCTCTTTAGATGGTTCTACTGGTAATGTTTATGGTGAAGATATACCTACAGTAAAACCTGAAATTACAGGAAACTTTGCAAGATTTATGGAATGGGCTGACAAAGTAAGAAAACTTAAAGTAAGAACCAATGCAGATACACCAAAAGATGCTAAAACAGCAGTAGAATTTGGTGCTGAAGGAATTGGATTAACCCGTACTGAGCATATGTTCTTTGAAGAAGACCGTATTCCAAAAGTACGTAAAATGATTCTTGCTAAGACTGAAGAAGAAAGAAGAAAAGCATTAGATGCATTACTTCCATTACAAAAAGGTGACTTTATTGGAATCTTTGAAGCAATGGAAGGACGTCCTGTAACTATCCGTCTTCTTGACCCACCACTTCATGAATTCTTGCCTCATGAAGATGATGATATCAGAGAATTAGCTAAAGATATGGGCATTACTTTTGAAGAATTAAAAGCAACGGTTGTATCTTTACATGAATTTAACCCAATGATGGGTCATAGAGGATGCCGTTTGGCTGTATCTTATCCTGAAATTGCAGAAATGCAAACAAGAGCGATTATTGAAGCGGCAATTGAAGTTAAGAAGAATAAAGGCTATGATATCGTTCCTGAAATTATGATTCCATTGGTAGGAGAAGTTAAAGAATTAAAATTTGTTAAGTCTGTAGTTGTAAAAACTGCTGATGAAGTAATCAAAGAAGCAGGCGTTAACTTAACATATAAAGTAGGTACCATGATTGAAATCCCAAGAGCTGCAGTGACTGCAGACCAAATTGCCGAAGAAGCAGAATTCTTCTCCTTCGGTACAAACGACTTAACTCAAATGACCTTTGGATTCTCAAGAGACGATGCTGGTAAATTCTTAGAAGACTATTATGAAAAACAAATTTATGACTTTGATCCATTTGCAAAATTAGACCAAACTGGTGTTGGTGAATTAGTAAAAATTGCAACTGAAAAAGGTCGTTCAACCAGACCAGATATTAAACTTGGAATTTGTGGAGAACATGGTGGAGATCCTTCATCCGTTGAATTCTGCCATAACATTGGTTTAGATTATGTATCCTGTTCTCCATACAGAGTACCAATTGCAAGATTAGCTGCAGCACAAGCTCAGGTAAAAAATCCCAGATAATAATGTTTCAATAAACAATAAAGGGTATTGTCTTTAAAGTATTAAAGGCAATACCCTTTTTAATTAAGGAAATTTATTATTTTAGGTGTTTTGAAGGATTTTGAAAAAAGATGTAGTATATATTAGATATGGAGATTTTTTATGATTAACATTAGGTGGTGACTTCTTTGCTGATAAGAGAAGTTCAGGAAAAAAAAGAATATGATTTATTAAGTCCTTATGCCTCAAAAGCGGCAGAGACGAAAGGCAGACTTTTCGAAGAAGAAAAATGCAGTATTCGAACAGATTTTCAAAGAGACAGGGATAGAATTATTCATTGCAAATCCTTCAGAAGGTTAAAACATAAAACACAAGTATTTATTACTCCGGAAGGGGACCATTACCGTACAAGACTTACTCATACTTTAGAGGTGGCGCAAATTGCAAGGACTATTGCAAGAGCTTTGTCATTAAATGAAGACTTGACTGAAGCGATTGCTTTAGGTCATGATCTTGGACATACGCCTTTTGGGCACGCCGGTGAAGAAGTTCTTAATGAGGTCTGCCCTTATGGCTTTAAGCATTATGAGCAAAGTATCAGGGTAGTCAATTTTGTTGAAAAGAATGGAAAAGGTTTAAATCTTACCTGGGAAGTTCGCGACGGAATACTCAATCATCCTTCAAAAGGCAGTCCAGGTACTTTAGAAGGAAAGATTGTTCAAATTTCTGACAAGATTGCTTATATTAATCATGATATTGATGATGCGATACGGGGTAAAGTTTTAACGGAGGAAGATCTCCCTAAAGATTGTATTGAAGTTTTAGGAAAGACTTTTACGGAAAGAATTGATACCATGATTCATGATATTGTTAAGAATAGTATCAACCAACCCTATATTAAAATGAGTCCTGATGTTGAAGAAAGCATGAAAAAATTAAGAAAGTTTATGTTTTCTCATGTATATATCGGTTCTAAAGCGAAAGAACAAGAAAAGAAAGCTCAACATATTGTAAAAGAACTTTATTATTATTTTATGAATCATCCCAATGAAATTCCAAAAGATTTTTATGCAATTTATGAGGGGAAAGACGAAGCACAAGAAAGGATTGTATGTGATTATATTGCGGGTATGACAGACCGTTACGCAATCAATAAATATTGCGAAATCTATGTTCCTTCATCCTGGAGCATCTATTAGGAGGCAGCAATGTATAAGACCCGGATTATTATTGATGGTGACAGTTGTCCAGTGCTTAAAATTATTGAAAGAGTATCTCAAAAATATCAGATAAAGGCCATTTTGTTTTGTAGTTATTGCCATCTTCCAAATGAAAAATATCATATGGAATACCGGATTGTGGATTCCCTGCCTCAGGCAGCAGATATGGCAATTATTAATTTTATTGATAAAGAAGATATTGTCGTAACCCAAGATTATGGGTTAGCAGCTTTGGTTTTAGCAAAAGGTGCTTTTGCCATATCTACGAATGGGTATATATATTCTAATGAAAATATGGATATGCTATTGTACAGGAGGCATTTGTCGAGTGAAATCAGGAAGATGAAGGGTCGTATAAAAGGGCCTCCTAAAAGAAATGAAACAGATGATTTTGAATTTGAAGAGAATTTAATAAAATTGATTGAACAAAAGAAATATGTTCAATAAATTTTTGCTAGGCGTAAATTTTTTATGTAGTTTATACAAATTTTTAGAAAATATATGGTTTAAAAAAGGATTTAAAGAAAAGATGTCGAAAATTATATGTTAGCATGAAAGTTAGGGGAGCAAAATGTATTATTCAGAAGAGATTATTGAAGAAGTTCTTAGCCGGAATGACTTAGTTGATGTCGTTTCTGAATATATAAGGCTCAAAAAGCAAGGCAGTTCCTATTTTGGCTTATGTCCTTTTCATAATGAGGATACGCCTTCTTTTTCAGTTAGTCCTGATAAGCAAATGTATTACTGCTTTGGTTGTCAGGCAGGAGGAAATGTTTTTACTTTTATCATGCAGATGGAAAATTACAGCTTTGCAGAAACTGTAAAGTATTTAGCTGACAGAGCAAATATTACTTTGCCCCAGCCAGAGTATTCTGCAGAAGTTAAAAAAGCCTTAAAAGAAAAAGAAATTCTTCGTAATATTCATAAAGAAGCGGCTAAATACTTTTATTATAATCTACAATCCGAAAGAGGCAAGGTTGCTCTTGAATATTTACAAGGCAGAAAAGTCGAAGAAAAAATACGTAAATTATTTGGTTTAGGTTATGCCAATGCAGATTATGATGATTTATACAAATATTTATTATACAAAGGATATGATGAAGAATTCATTGCCAAAAGCGGCTTAGTCATCCCAAGGAAAACTGGCAAAGGTTATATTGACCGTTTTAGAAATAGAGTCATGTTTCCTATTTTTGATGTTCATAATAATATTATTGGTTTCGGCGGAAGAGTATTAGATGATAGTCTTCCAAAATACATGAACTCGCCTGAGACACAATTATTTGATAAAAGCAGGAATTTATATGGTTTAAATTATGCCAGAACGGCTCGTGAAAATAATATTTTAATTGTTGAAGGTTATATGGATGTGATTTCTTTATACCAGGCAGGTTTTAAGAATGTTGTAGCATCCCTGGGAACAGCATTTACTTACCAGCATGCTGCCTTATTGAAGCGTTATACCAATGAAGTGGTTTTGGTTTATGATAATGATGCTGCAGGAATCAAAGCCGCCCTAAGGGCAATTCCCATTTTATCTTCTGCGGGCTTAAAGATAAAGGTACTCCAAATTCCGGGTGAGAAAGACCCTGATGATTTTATTAAAGAAAAGGGCCCAGAAGCATTCCGGGATTTAATTATGAAAGCTTTAAGTTCTGTGATGTTTCAGGTGAATGTCGTAAAAGCAAAATATAATCTTGAAAATCTTGAAGAAAAAATACAGTTTACAAAGGAAGTTGCTAATATTTTAGCAAAATTAAACAGTTCTATTGAGATAGAAGTTTATTCTGAACAAATTGCAGAAGAAACCGGCGTTTCAAAGCAATCTATCCTTGAAGAAATTAAAAAACTAAGAGCAATTCGTCAAAAAGAAAATAGAAAAATTAATAAGTCTTCTTTTTCAACAAATGAGTCTGAGAATAATTTAAAGTCTTCAAGTCAGCAAAAAGCAGATGAAAAGGATGGTTTATACAAAGCCCAATTAAACCTTCTTCGATTAATCAGCCAAAATGAAACGATCTATCAAAAAATAAAGGATTATTTATCTTTTTCTGAGTTTATTGACCCCGTTTTGTCTAAAGCAGCTAAATTAATTTATGAAAGTTATGGTGAAGGTCGTAGTATAGAGGCTGCTAAAATTATTAATCATTTTGAAAATTTACAGGAACAAAATCAAGTGGCTACGATTTTTAATGAAGAAAAAAGTAGTGTGAAAGAATATGATGTTGAAAAAGCAATAAATGATCAGATAAAGCTTATTAAAAGAGCAAATATTGATTTAAAAAGCAGAGCGACAACTGATATCTATGAAATACAGGCTCTGATTGAGCAAAAAAAGCAGTTGGAAAAGTTGTATATTAACATTATAAGTGGTTAAAATAGTAGACAGGTGAGAAAGGAAGGATTTTGCGTGAAAACTAGCGAACAAAACAAATTTTTGACCCGTTTGAAGGAATTAGTCGCAATCGCAAAGCAAAAAAAGGGCGTCCTTGAATATAAAGTAATAATGGATCATTTTGCCGATATGGAATTAGAACCAGAAAAAATTGAAAAAATATACGAATATTTGGAACGCCAAAATATTGATGTTATTGGCATTATCGAAGAAGACGAAGGCGTTATTGAAGATGATTTAGATTTAAGCCTTCCGGAAGGTATTAGTATTGACGACCCTGTCCGTATGTACTTAAAAGAAATTGGTAAAGTACCTCTTTTAACTGCAGAAGAAGAAATTGAATTAGCCATAAGAATGGAAAATGGTGACGAAGAAGCAAAAAGAAAACTGGCAGAAGCAAACCTGAGATTAGTAGTGAGTATTGCAAAAAGATATGTTGGACGAGGTATGCTTTTTTTAGACTTAATTCAGGAAGGGAATTTAGGTCTTATTAAAGCTGTAGAAAAATTTGACTATCGTAAGGGATTTAAATTTAGTACATATGCGACATGGTGGATTCGTCAGGCGATTACAAGGGCTATTGCAGATCAGGCACGAACGATTCGTATCCCTGTTCATATGGTTGAAACCATTAATAAGCTGATAAGGGTGTCCAGACAACTCCTTCAGGAATTAGGTCGGGAGCCTACACCTGAAGAAATTGCAAAAGAAATGGACATGCCTGTTTCAAAGGTGCGAGAAATTATCAAAATTGCACAGGAACCTGTTTCTTTGGAAACACCTATTGGGGAAGAAGAAGACAGCCATTTGGGAGACTTTATTCCTGATGAAGATGTGCCAGTACCTTCTGAAGCAGCAGCTTATACGCTTCTGAAAGAACAGCTTATGGATGTTTTAGATACTTTAACGGATAGGGAACAAAAAGTATTAAGACTTAGATTTGGCTTAGACGATGGAAGAGCAAGGACTTTAGAAGAAGTAGGAAAAGTCTTTAACGTTACCAGAGAGAGAATCAGACAAATTGAAGCCAAGGCTTTACGAAAACTCAGACATCCCAGCAGAAGTAAAAAATTAAAAGATTATTTAGAATAGAAGTTGACTGCCATCAACTTCTTTTTCATAATTAAGGAATTTCTTTAAAAGCTAAACGTTGTATGCAAAATTTTTCAGGAGGAGCCTATGATATTATCAAAACGCTTATCTGCTATTGCAAATGAAGTTCCTCATTATGCAAGCATAGCAGATATTGGGACAGATCATGCTTATTTACCTATTTATTTATACAAGCTTAATAAAATAAAGAAGGCCATTGCTACAGATATCAATAAAGGGCCTCTCGAAAAAGCAAAAAATAATATTATGAGCCATCAGGCGGATAGGATTATTGAAACCAGATTGGGAAATGGCCTGGAAGTTTTAAAAGAAAATGAGGTTGACACAATTATTTTAGCTGGCATGGGCGGCATGCTGATTATTGACATTTTAAAGAAAAGACCAGAAATCGTTGAAAATATTGACAGGCTGATTATTCAGCCTCAATTGGACCAAAATGAAGTCAGAAAATATTTACATAGTATTAATCATAAAATAATTAATGAGCAGCTTGTATATGAAGATAATAAATATTATTGGATTATGAGTTCAGAAGCAGGTAAAGAAAAATATGATAAAGAAATCTTCTATTTGTACAGTAAAATTCTTATAGAAAAAAAAGATCCCATTTTAAAGCAATTCATTGAAAAGGAAATAAAAAAGAACAAAAATATATTGGAACGACTGAATCATCCTTTAACAGAACATACGTTAAGGCGGAAAAAAGAAATAGAAAAAAACATCAGGGATTGTGAAGAGGTGCTTTTATGGCTGTAAAATGTAAAGATATCATAAGAAAAATGAATGAATTTGCTGATGAAAGATTAGCTGAAGACTGGGACAATGTTGGATTGTTAGTCGGAGATTTGGAACAAGAAATCAAGACCGTTTTAGTGGCTTTAGATGCTGTACCCCAAGTCATTTGTGAAGCCATAGAATTAAAAGCAGATTTAATCATTACCCATCACCCTTTAATTTTTAGGGCAATAAAGTCTGTTACAAAGGGAAACCCTTTGGGAGACAGCATTTATCAGCTGATTCAAAATAATATTGGTCTCTACTGTGCCCACACGAATCTGGATATTGCCTATGGAGGTACAAATGATAGCTTAGCCCAAATACTGGAATTAGAAAATATATCCCTTTTGGAAGAAATATCAGAGGAAGAAGGCAAAAAGTATGGAATGGGCAGAATAGGGACTTTAAAAAAGCCTCTTAAGCTTAAAGACTATGCTTTATTTGTTAAAGAACAGCTTAATCTTTCGGATATTCGGATTGCAGGCGATATGGATAAGATAATTAATAAAGTAGCCATTACAACAGGAAGTGGCATGTCTTATCTGAAATCTGCTATAATGAAAAAAGCAGATTTATTTATAACGGGAGATATTAAATTTCACGATGCCCAGGAAGCTCAGAAATATGGAATCTGTCTTTTAGATGCCGGTCATTATGGGACAGAAGTTATCATCGTAAAGGTTATAAAAGATTATCTTGAGCGTATTCAGGAAGAAAATTTTCAGTTTAAAGTATTGCTTTCAAAAGTAAATGGGGAACCTTTTATAACATTATAAGGTCGGAAGATCTGTAGTAATAAGAGGTAGAAGCCATTATTCTGCGATGGAAGGAGAATCGTTATGATAGAAACTGCAACAAATGATTTCGTAAAAGTAACTTTTTCTAATGGAGAGGTAGAAAAATATCCCAAGGGAATCAAATTAGAAGAAATTGTAAAAGAAAAACAGCCCTTTTACAAGTATACCATTGTTGCTGCTAAGGTTGGAAATAATATGGAAGAGCTAAGACATGAAATTACTGAAGACTGTCATTTGGAATTTATAGATTTAACGACTACTGACGGAATGAGAATTTATCAAAGGAGTTTATCTTTCTTACTTTTTTACGTTGTCAGAACATTAATAAAAGACGGCAATGTTATTATTCATCATTCTGTGGGTCCAGGTTTTTACTGTGAACTGATAGGGGTAGATCATTTAAACCAGGAGTTGTTAAATAAAATAGAAAACAAAATGAGAGAACTGGTCGAACAAGATTTGCCTTTTAATAAAATGTCCATTCCTTTAGAGGAAGCCATGAAAATCTTTGAGGAAAATGGAATGGATGATAAGAAAAACTTGTTTAAATACAGACGTTCTTCCATGGTAAATCTATATGAACTGGGAGGCGTAAAGAATTATTTTTATGGCTACATGGTGCCTAGCACGGGATTTTTAAAGCATTTTCGATTGATTTTAGACGGTTCAGGTTTTATTTTGCAATTCCCAACGACTAAAGATCCAACGAAGGTACCAGAATTTGTACCGTCACCAAAACTGTCTCAAATTTTTTTAGAATATAAAAACTGGGGAAAGATCTTAAGAGTTGACACGGTAGGGGCTTTAAACGATGTAATAGCAAATCAGGATATTAGGTCATTAATTATGACGGCTGAAGCACTCCATGAAAAGAAAATTGCCCAGATTGCTGATATGATTGCAGAAAAAAAAGATTCTATAGCCGTGGTCTTAATTGCCGGGCCTTCTTCTTCCGGTAAGACGACCTTCGCTCAAAGACTGGCCATTCAGCTTAGAGTAAACGGCATGCGCCCTCACGCAATTTCCATAGACGATTATTTTGTTAACAGGGAATTTACCCCCCGGGATGAAAATGGGGAATATGATTTTGAATCTTTGGAATCCATTGATGTAGAACTGTTTAATCATGATTTAAAAAGATTAATTAATGGTGAAGTGGTTGAAATACCTTCCTTTAATTTTAAGACGGGAAAAAGAGAATACAAGGGCAGAAAGATAAAAATGGAAAGTAACGATATCCTCATCATCGAAGGTATTCACGGATTGAACGAAAGGTTAACAAAGGATATACATAAAGATAATAAATTTAAAATTTACATTAGTGCTCTGACCCAGTTAAATATTGATGATCACAACAGGATACCTACAACGGATACCAGACTGCTGAGAAGAATTGTAAGGGATAATCAGTACAGGGGAACAAGTGCAGAAAGAACCATAGAATTGTGGCCTTCTGTAAGAAGAGGAGAAGAAAAAAATATTTTCCCATACCAGGAAGAAGCAGATGTTATGTTTAACTCTGCACTGATTTATGAATTATCCGTATTAAAGCAATATGCTGAACCTTTGCTTTTTAGAATTGAGCCTCAATCTCCTTGCTATTCTGAAGCAAAAAGGCTATTTAAATTCCTGGATTATTTCTTAGGGGTAAGCAGTGAAGCTGTTCCACAAAATTCTATTATCAGAGAATTTATTGGAGGTAGTTGCTTTCACTAGAAATATATAATAAAAATGTAAATAAATTACATTGATTTACTTTTATAAGCATGTTATTATGTTATTAGAAAAAAATATATTAATGAGCAAATCGTACGGTCGCAAGTACAGTACCGAAAGGTCGTACTTGAGGAAAGTCCGAGCTCCGCAGAGCAGGGTGCTGGGTAACACCCAGTGGAGGCGACTCTAAGGAAAGTGCAACAGAAATAAACCGCTGTCTTATTATAATAAGGCAGTAAGGGTGGAAAGGTGAGGTAAGAGCTCACCGCTCCCATGGCGACTTGGGAGGCTCTGTAAACCCCACCTGGAGCAAGACCGTATAGGAGAACATTTGTGGCTGCTCGTCACGTTCTCGGGTAGGTTGCTGGAGCATATAGGTAACTATATGCCTAGATAGATGACCGTATACAACAGAACTCGGCTTACAGATTTGCTCATAGACTTTATTGAATCATTTGAAACATCTACTTTGTAGATGTTTTTTATTTTAAAGGATTAGTAATTTTTTGACGTGATAAGGTGGGCATCCAATAAAGGATGCTTATTTTTTTGGCAAAATTTATAACGACCAGGCTTATAATTTGTAAAATTACCAAATGATGCATGTTTAATATAAAAATGAATTTAGAATTTAAGCAGATCTATTCAGTTGTAATAATAAAGTAAATTAATGATTTTAATAGACAAGAAATTTCTTTAATAAGAATAAAGTAATAAATAAAGCATATACTAAAAAAGAAAAAGTTTATGAGGTGATTATACTGTGGAACAAACACAATTTGAGCAATTAAAGAAGAAGTTTCAAAGCAGTACAGTAGATGAAATGATAGATATTTATATATCTACAGAAGGATTAACCCAAGAACAATATATGGAATTATTAAGAGTATTTCCAAGGGAGCATATTTCGAAGTTAGAAGCAGCGTTACAATAAGGTCGCGATATATATCGTGACTTTATTTTTTATTTTTGTTATAATATATTTTAATTAGTCAAAAATTTAAAATAGGAAGATTTTCATATTTCTATGAGAGAAGAATGCCTATGAAAGTAGCAAAAAATTATTACACTGGCGATTCGATAAAAAATAAAGAGAGAATCGTAAAGAGGCTTATTAAAAACTATCTCTATAAAGATATATATTGTCTTTGTTTAGAGCCTTCTTCAGAATATTTAATGGTTATAATCAAAACAAATGAAATGAAAAACAATATCAGTCGTTACAGAGATTGTAAAGTTGTTGGAATTGCCCGTAATAAAGAAGAAGCTTTTGAATTAACACGAAGAATTATTGATGATGTTTATAAAAAGTACAAAGATCCTATGATGATAAAAGAATTTTTTGCATGGGAATAGGAGCCAATCGTGATGTCAATAATATCCGTTTTATTGCTTGTCTTAAAATATATAGGGATTATACTGGCTACTCTGTTGGGTATTTTAATATTAATTTTACTGCTGCTTTTATTTATTCCCTTTCGTTACTTTGTTTATCTTTCTGCTGATGGGAATTTTGCTATAGATGTAGATGTGAAAATCAGATGGATTTTTAATTGGATTTATTATTGTTTTGTGATGAAAAAGTCAAAAAAAGAAACTAAAATTTTCAGGGTGTTTTCAAAGAAAATAATTAATGAGCAAAGAAGAGTAAAAAAGGAAAGCATGCAGAAAGATAAAATCAAAAAGCAAGGAAAGACAAGCGGAGCGATAGAGAATATTCAACTGGAAAGCAAAGAAGAAAAAAAGGATGATAGAATAAAGAATGAAGAGATTGAAACGAAGTATAAAATAAAAGAAAAAAGCATTAACGACTTTTCAAAAGAAAATGATGTATCAAAGAAAGTTGTTAAAAGTCATAAAAACTCTCTAGAAAGCGAAGATGTTAATAAATACAATGATATTGATGAGATTGTTGAGACAGATGTAATTGAGGAAGCAGAAGATGCGGGATTTTCTTTGAGAAATCTACTGGATTATCCCAATAAAAAAGAAATTATCATGTATACTTATCAATTTCTTAAAAAAATATTCATTCATATAAGACCTCGTACGTTTTCATCCTATCTTGAATTTGGTCTGGACGACCCTTCTCATACAGGGTATCTTTTAGGAGCAATAGGAATAATAAGCCCCTTTTTAGGAAATAGTGTACATATTAAGGCTAACTTTAATGAAAAGATTTTGCAGGGAGAACTAGAAGCAAGGGGTAGTTTTCAAATAGGAATTATTATCATATATCTTGCGAACTACTTGTTGAAAAAGCCCATAAGAGAAATTGTAAAAAATTATTTATCTTCATGAAAGGATGATAGGTATGGAATCGAATTTAAAGACGAATTTAGAATCTTTGTTTAGTCAGCTTGAAAGTTTTATATCAACAAAGACAGTAGTAGGAGAACCAATAAAAGTAGAAGATGCAATCATTCTTCCTTTAGTAGATGTATGTTTTGGCGTGGGAGCAGGTGCTTCCGGAGGGAAGACAGATAAAGGGGAAGATAAGGATTCCGGCATGGGTGGTTTAGGTGCAAAAATTACTCCCAGTGCAATTTTGCTCATTAAGGATGGGACAACCCAACTTATAAATATTAAAAATCAGGATAGTGTTAATAAATTAATTGATATGATTCCTGAACTTTTATCAAAGTTTAATATTGGGAAGAAAAAGCAATGCAAAACAGATGCACAAGAAAAAGAGGAAAGGACTGAAGGAGAAATATAAAAATACTATAAAAAAAGAATCAGGATTTATCCTGATTCTTTTTTTTATACATTAAATCTAAATATGATGACGTCACCGTCTTGTACAACATAATCTTTACCTTCCAGTCTTACAAGGCCTTTTTCTTTTGCGATGGTGTAATTGCCACAAGCAATGAGATCTTCAAAAGATATCACCTCTGCCCGGATAAAGCCCCGCTCAAAGTCACTATGGATTTTTCCTGCTGCCTGAGGTGCTTTTGTACCTTTTACAATAGTCCAGGCTCGGACTTCTTTAGGCCCTGCAGTTAAGAAACTAATTAAGCCTAAAAGTTTATAGCTGGCAGCAATTAAGCGGTCCAGTCCTGTATCACTGATGCCCAAATCTTCTAAGAATAATTTTTTTTCTTCTTCATCCAGCTGGGCAATTTCTTCTTCGATTTTTGCACAAATAACAAAGACTTCTGAGTTTTCAGCTTTAGCGTATTCTTTAACCTTTTTAACATAAGAATTGTCTTCGGCATTTGAAATTAAATCTTCTTCACTGACATTGGCTGCGTATAAAACAGGTTTATAAGTTAAAAGATTTAAAGAAGAAACAAACTCTTTTTCTTCATCAGATTCCAATGGTACGTTTCTTGCGCATTTTCCATCTTCTAAGGCCTTTTTTATTTTTTCCAGGATTTCCAGTTCTTTTAAGAGGCCTTTATCGGCTTTAGCAGCTTTTTCAGTCTTTTGAATTCTTCTGTCAAGAATTTCAATATCAGAAAAGATTAATTCTAAATTAATGGTTTCTATATCACGGATGGGGTCAATAGAACCTTCTACATGGACGATATTTGTATCTTCAAAGCATCTGACCACATGTACAATGGCATCCACTTCACGGATATGGGATAAAAATTTATTGCCCAGACCTTCACCATGACTTGCACCTTTTACAAGACCAGCAATATCAACAAATTCTATAATAGCAGGGGTTACTTTTTCCGCATTATAAATTTTATCTAAAGCCTGTAACCTTTCATCTGGAACTGCTACAATACCAATATTCGGATCAATAGTACAGAAGGGATAGTTGGCCGATTCTGCTCCGCCTTTGGTAAGAGAATTAAACAAGGTACTTTTCCCAACATTAGGAAGACCAACAATTCCTAGTTTCATATATATTACTTCCTTTCATTTATGATTAAAGCATCTATAAAAACAACCAAGTATAAATTATACCTAAAGATTTTAGATTAATCAATCAATAAATCATGGCATAGGGAAAACAATGAGATAACTAAAAATCTTTCACAATAAAAAGCACAATGTAAACATTGTGCTTTTTAATCTCTACTAATAAATAATCCGATAATCAGTCCTTGAATAAAAGTTAAAACAAGAATAACGCCTGCAATAATTGCGTATAATTGTTTTTTATCGTTTTCGATGAAGATTCCTTTATTTGGTGCATGTTCTATTTCTTTTTGAGCTACTCTGTAATGTCGTTGTTGAGTTCTTGCGTTCATATTATTACCTCCTTAGTTCTTATGATATTTCTGATATATCATAAGCTATTATAAAACTTTATATTATTTTATCATACTTTGATGGATGAAAAAAGAAAATTAGAAAAAGATTCTATAGTAAATGGAATTAACATTAGTATTTTAATAATTTGGCTTTTTATTCGTATATAAAAAACAAATCATGAAAACAGTGGTGAAAAGGACATTCTTTTCTACTTTAAAAAACTTAATTATTTCAAACAATAATAATGGAGGTGAAATCCCATTGAAAAAAAATATTTTGATGATTCTTTGCTTTTGTATTTTTATCATATCAGCATGTCAGAACATGAGAAATAATATAAGCGGTTATTATATTGAAAATAGTATCGAAAGATTAAACAGAAGAGATAATACGGCAGAAGATATCATCACAGCAAAGGGTTCTATTCAGGAATTTAATCGTTCTTATCCATATAACATTCCTGATGATGTTGAAAGGATAAATAATCATTATTTTGATATTGGTTATAATAAGGAAAGGGCAAACAGAATAGCTAAGCTGATAAATGATTTTCCTGAAGTTAATAAAACGACTGTAATAATAACAGGGAATACTGCTTTAATAGGTATAGATACTGTTCATGAACTGGATAAAAAAGAAATTGAAAGATTAAAAAGGAAAATTGAAGAAAAAGTCTATTCGACAGATTTATCTTTAAAAAATATTGGAATTAGTACATCTCCAGAAATAATAAACAGAATGAATAAAATAACAAATAGTATAAACAACATGAAAAGTATTGATGGTTTAGCCAATGAGTTATCTTCTATTATCAGAGAAATCGTGCCCAATGTTTAAGACATATTTTTTTATTTTAATGGCGAAAATTTTAAAGATTAATTATCTATTAACATTAAAAAATGTGATGAAATGATTTACAATAAATAGAAAAGTAATATAATAATGATAGTTTCAAAAGAATTTATACGGAGTAAATTTATGAAATATTTTTTCAATTTATTGTTGATGCCAAAAGGAAGGTTAATCATTTTTAGAAAATTATTTGCTGTTATAATTGTAGTAGCACTGATTGTTTTAATCGTTGCTTTGCATAAGATTAAGGCTGAATGGGTGGCAATAAATTAAAAAAACAGTCTGTATCACATTTTTATTATTTTCATTTTCTAAGACCAATAAAAAATTTTTTTCATAAAAGGATGAAAAAAACAGCATTTTAATATATAATTTAATTTAGAACTTGTATATAAATTTAAAAGCGGTTTATATTACTTAAGAAAAGGAGATATATATGTCTGCACCAGAAGTTTGGTTTCCTCATATAGGGATAAAAATTGGAAAACTAGATCCTGTTGCTTTTAAACTTTTTGGGATTTCTGTATATTGGTATGGGATTATTATTGGCTTAGCTGTAACTTGCGGTCTTTTACTTGCTATGGAGGAAGCAAAAAGAACCAATCAGGATCCCAATTATTATGTAGATTTTTTATTATATGATTTGATTGCTGCTATTATAGGTGCACGTCTTTATTATGTTATTTTTTCCTGGGAAGATTACAAGGACAATTGGTTAAGAATTTTTGCCCTGAGAGAGGGCGGGCTGGCTATATATGGTGGAATTATTACTTCAGTTATTGTTGCTTGGATATTTACAAAGAAGAAAAATATTTCTTTCGGGCTTTTTGCAGATACGGCTGCACCCAGCTTGATTTTAGGACAAGCTATAGGCCGGTGGGGAAATTTCTTCAACCAGGAAGCTTTTGGAAGATATACGGATTCTTTATTTGCTATGCGTTTAATAAAAGAAAATGTGAATCAATATCTTACACCAGATATTTTAAATAATACTATTTTATTTGAAGGTATAGAATATATTCAGGTTCATCCAACCTTTTTATACGAATGTCTATGGAATTTATTGGTTTTATTTTTCCTTTTATGGTATAAAAAAAGGAAAAAATTTAATGGTGAAGTATTTTGCATGTATCTTATTGGCTATGGGCTGGGCCGGTCATGGATTGAAGGTCTGCGTATCGATCAGCTTCAGATTGGTTCTACAGGTCTTGCCGTATCACAACTTTTATCTATTCTATTAGTGGTTTGTTCAATCTTTTTAATAATCAATAATAGAAAAAATACAAAAGAAATTAAAAAATAGAAAAAAGTGTAATAATATGTTGATTTATCATTGGAAAAGTATTATAATATTTGTAAGATAATAAAAAAATATCTAAAGAAAAAAGCATTTTTTCAAAAAAATGGGGATAAAAAACGGGGTGAAGAAATGAATAATATTTACGGGGAAATTAATCTTCTACGAGAAAAGTTAAACGAACTAATCGTAGGCGAGAATGATTTTCAGGAAATTTACAGAATCAGTACGGAGTTAGATAGACTAATCTTACTCTACTATGATCACATATCATGTAACACACGTTCGTTAGATGCATAATAGCATAAATCATAAAAGAGATAGGAATTTTTTCCTATCTCTTTTTATTTTTTTGCGAAAAGTACTTGAAAAAATAAAACGGTCATACTACAATATGAGGTAAGAAGTGGTTAATTGTGGTGGAAAGTGGGAGATAGATACCACTAAGGTGGGATATATATATGTTTATGGGGGAGTACCAACATTCAATTGATAATAAGGGACGTCTGATTATCCCGGCAAAATTCAGGGAAGAGCTGGGAGATACTTTTGTGATTACAAAAGGTTTAGATAATTGCTTGTTTGTATACCCTAATTTTGAATGGAAAATTTTTGAAGAAAAGCTAAAAACTCTCCCTATCACAAATGCCAATGCAAGAAAATTTGTAAGATTTTTCTTAGCAGGTGCGGTTGAATGTAATGTGGACAAGCAGGGAAGAATATTAATCCCAAATAATTTAAGAAACTATAGCGGTATAGATAAAGATGTGATTTTAATAGGTGTTACGAACAGGGTTGAAATATGGAGTAAAGAAAATTGGGATAAATATAATAATGAAGATTTTGATGCCAGTGAATTAGCTGAAAATATGCAGGAATTAGGAATATAAAATGAGGTGAATCTCTATGGATTTCCATCATATATCAGTGTTATTGGAGGAGACAATAGAAGGATTAAATATCGATCCTTCAGGTATCTATGTAGATGGAACCATGGGAGGAGCCGGTCATTCTTATGAAATTTGCAAACATTTAAATGAGTACGGAAGATTTATTGGAATTGACAGGGACATTGATGCCATTAAAGCTTCGGAAATAAAATTAAAAAGCCAATTTAAAAATGTAGATTTAGTTCACGACAACTTTTCAAATATAAAAAAGATACTAATCGATTTAGGACTTTCTTCGATTAATGGGATGCTCCTGGATTTGGGGGTATCTTCTTATCAATTAGACACGCCAGACAGGGGTTTCTCCTACATGCATAATGCTCCTTTGGATATGAGAATGGACAGGAATCAGGCTTTAACTGCCAGGGAAATCGTGAATGAGTATAGTCAAAAACGATTAGAAGAAATCATAAAAGAATATGGTGAAGAGCGGTGGGCTAAGCGGATTGCAGAGTTTATTGTCAATGAAAGAAAAAAAGCCCCTATAAGTACTACTTTTGAGTTAGTAGATATTATAAAAAAAGCAATTCCACAAGGAGCAAGGAAAGAAGGACCTCATCCTGCAAAAAGAACTTTTCAGGCAATTCGTATAGAAGTTAATGGGGAATTAAAGATATTAGAACAGTCCATAAAGGATATTGTAGACGTATTAGCACCCAAAGGAAGGCTTTGTATTATTACTTTTCATTCTTTAGAAGACAGGATTGTTAAGAAAACCTTTAAGGCTTTAGAAAATCCTTGTACTTGCCCTCCTGATTTTCCTATTTGTGTTTGTGGTAAAAAAGCAATGGCCAGAGTTATCAGCAGGAAACCAATTTTACCAAGTCCGCAGGAAATTGAAAAAAATCCCCGTTCACGGAGTGCTAAACTAAGAATTTTAGAAAAATTATAATGAATAACGCTTAAAAGCATAAATTTATGGATTGTTTATAATAATGGCCATCAGGCGGAATGGAGGTTAATATGTCAAAGAGCAATAGGATTAGAGAACAATACCTATATGGCACTTCTGCACCCAAATTCAATGATACCCACAAGACATTGATCCAGGAAGATGAAAAAGAGCTTCTTCATTATAAGCAAAAGAAAGAAAAAGCTCAGAGGACCAGAAAGGTTATATCTTATAAATTGAAACTTGTAGGGAATGTTTTGTGCCTTTTTATAGGATGTTTGTTTATCATGGGACAATATGCCTCCATTACTTATAATCAAAAAGAAATAAAAAAATTAAAATCGGAATTAAAAGAAATCCAGAATTCAAATATGCTATTAAAATCCGAGATTGCTGAAACAGTTGATTTAACTTATATCAAAGAAGTGGCTACAGAAAAATTAGGAATGATGGAACCTGCAGCGCATCAAATTGTTTATATTGAAATACCCAAAGTGAGTTACACAGCTTATAATCAACTAGAACAAGATCAGAACCGTTTAAATCAAAGCACTGAAGATGAAGTCGTTGCTGCAAGTTTTTTTGATTTTTTTAAATTGAAAAGGTGAAGCAATGAACGAATTAATCCGACAAGTCAGAAGAAGAAATTTTATCATTCTTACAATTTTAATAGGTTCTATCCTTTTATTAATCTACCGGATAGGATATATAAAGTATACCTATGGGGAAGAATATGAAGAAAGAGCAGTTTTGCAAAGACTGAATACAGAGCAGGTTATATATCCTAACAGAGGCTTTATTGTGGATAGAAATTTTCACGATTTAGCCATTAGCACCATTGTTTACAATGTGATTTTGGATCCTAACATTTTAGCAGAGCACATTACTGAAGAAAAAAGGAATGAAGTAGTTGCGGATTTGGCTCAAATCTTAAATCTTTCTCCGGAAAGCATTCAGCAGACCATTGAAAAAAACCCAAAATCAAGGTATCAGATTATAAAAAAACATGTTAAGGCAGATACAGCGCAAAAAATCAGAGAAAAGGGCTTAATGGGGGTTTGGCTAGAGGAAGATTCTTTCAGAAATTATGTAAGAAACGATTTTGCTGCTCATCTGCTGGGTTTCGTTAATGCAGACAAACAAGCGCAATATGGGGTTGAGCAGTATTATGACAATTGGTTAAGAGGCGTTTCAGGACGGGTTTTCCCTATGATTAAAGAAGGAAAATATGTCATGGAAGAAAATATTGCGCCTCAACAGGGACATACGGTTGTATTGACGATAGATGAGACAATACAACATTTTTGTGAATTGGCACTAAAAAATGCAGTAGAAGAACATAATCCCAAAAATGCAGCGGTTATAGCTATGAATCCAAAAACAGGTGAAATACTAGCCATGGCCGCTTATCCGTCTTTTAACCCCAATAAATACAATGATTTGAGTGAATATTTTGATGAAGGTATCTGGGAATCTTTATCGAATGAAGAAAAGCTGAAAATGTTAAATACGGTATGGAAAAATTATAATCTCAGTGTGACTTATGAACCGGGTTCTACGTTTAAACCTTTTGTGATTGCTGCCGCATTGGAAGAAAACTCGATTACAGTTCATGATAAATATAATTGTCTAGGTCATAAAAAAATTCATACAGAAACCATTCATTGCTGGAGAACCTGGGGCCATGGGGAAGAAACCTTAGAACAAGCTTTAGCAAATTCCTGTAATGTGGCCATGATGGATATTGTAGAAAAGCTTGGGGCTGAAAAATTTTACCGATATCAGAAATTGTTTGGATTTGGAGAAGTTACAGGCATTGATCTTCCAGGTGAAGAATCAGGAATATTACATAAACAAGAAGCTTTAAGGCCAGTTGAATTAGCCACGAGTTCTTTCGGGCAAACATTTAATGTTACGCCTATTCAGTTGATTACTGGATTTTCGGCTATTATTAATGGCGGAAATCTGATGCAGCCTTATGTGGTAAAGCAAATTGTGACTGAAGATGGAAGAGAAGTCAAGACGACAAGTCCAGTTATAAAAAGAAGGGTCATTTCTCAGGAAACTTCTCAAATTCTAAGAAATTATCTTGAAACAGTTGTGACAGACGGAACCGGTAAAAATGCCAGGGTAGAAGGTTACACGGTTGGTGGAAAAACCGGAACAGCTGAAAAACTTCCCAGAGGCAGTGGAAAGTATGTGCTTTCCTTTATTGGTTTTGCACCCGTTGAAGATCCGCAAATTGTTGTATTGGCTATATTGGATGAAACAGAAAATTATTCGGAAGGAAGCGTATCGGCTGCACCTATAGTTCGTGAAATATTGGAAAATGTGCTTCCTTATATGGGTATAGAGCCGTCAGGTCAAACCAATATCGAAAATAAAACAGATGTTGAGTTGCCTGATTACAGTGGTTTGACACTTTTAGAGACAGGAACAGATTTAACGGTTAAAGGACTTAAATTTGAAGCCATTGGAATGGGGAATTATGTTAAAAAGCAGTTCCCAAATCCAGGGACCAGGGTACCTTTAGGAACAACCATCAAACTATATGTGACAGAAAATCCAGAAGAAATTGAAACGACAGAAGAAGAAAGTGTTACAGAAGAATAGCATGAGAAAAAGACCGGTTTTAAATAAAAGAATAAGATAAATAGTAGAATAATGCCTCCATAATTGCAATAAAATGATATTAAGTCTGGCAATTATGGGGGTATAATATGGATAAACCCACTATAAAGATGAAACGGAAGCTTTTATTTTTTTTATGTGCATTTACTTTTTCTATTATTGGTCTGATTATAAGAATTGCCTATTTACAAATTGCTCATGGGAGTTTTTTACAGGAACTGGCTTATGAACAGCATACAAGAGACAGACTAATATCTCCTCAAAGAGGCAGTATATATGATAGAAACGGAGTTGAACTTGCAAAAAGTGCCACAGTGGCTACTATAGGCGTTGTCCATGCTCAGGTAGAGGATAGTGAAGAAGTCACAAGGGTGCTTTCTGAAAAGCTTGGTCTGGATTATGAGTATGTCAAGAAAAAAGTGGAAAAAAATGTTGCTCTGGAAAGAATACAGTCTAAGGTTGATAAAGAACTTGCTGATGAAATAAGAAAGCTTAACTTAGCCGGGGTAAAGATTGATGAGGATTCGAAGCGCTATTATCCTTATGGTAATTTAGCTTCCCATGTGATTGGTTTTGTTGGAAAGGACAATCAAGGTATTATTGGGTTAGAAGTCAAGTATGATGAGTATTTAAAAGGAAGTCCGGGGAAAATACTCATGGAAACAGACGGCAGAGGCAGGGAAATAAAAGATATCCCTGAAAGAAGAATAGAGCCCGTACCAGGCTATCATTTAGTCACCACTTTAGACGTAAATATTCAGCAGTACGCGGAACAGGCTTTAGAAAAGGCAGTCAAGGCAAAAGGTGCAAAAAGAGGAAGCATTATTATCATGAATCCTCAAACAGGTGCCATATATGCCATGGCCAATAAACCAGATTACGATTTAAATCAGCCTTTTAAAATAAACAATCCGGATTTAGAGGCTATATGGGACAGCCTTACGCCTGAAGAACAACATAAGGCATTAAATCAAATGTGGAGAAATTTTGCCATTAATGATACCTATGAACCAGGTTCTACATTTAAAATTGTCACTTCGGCTATAGGTCTTGAGGAAAAAATAGTTAATATCGATTCCCCTTTTTACTGTAAAGGTTATCATCTGGTGGGTGACAGGATGATTAAGTGCTGGAGATATCCCAGAGCCCATGGTTCAGAGACTTTTACACAAGGGGTTCAGAATTCTTGTAACCCTGTTTTTATGGAAGTTGCAGAAAGAGTGGGACCTAAAAAATATTATCAATACATGAAAAAATTTGGTTTTCATGAAAAGACAGGCATTGATGTGCCTGGTGAAGCAGTGGGCATTATGCATGATTTAAAAGATATCGGTCCTGTTGAATTGGCTACAATGTCTTTTGGTCAATCTTTTCAGATAACACCTTTGCAGCTTATCAGGGCTGCTTCAGCTGCTGTTAATGGTGGTTATTTGGTTACACCTCATTTTGCTTCGAAAATTATCGATGATGAAGGTAATGTGATTAAGACTTTTGAGTATGAAAAAGGAAAACAAGTTATTTCTGAAGAAACTTCCCAAGTTTTAAAGAAAATTTTAGAAAGTGTTGTAGCGGAGGGAACGGGAAATAAAGCATATATACCGGGATATAGGATAGGAGGGAAGACTGCGACTTCTGAAAAGCTTCCAAGAAGCAGCAAAAAATATATTGCCTCCTTTTTGGCATTTGCTCCAGCCGAAGATCCACAAGTAATCGCATTAATCATTATTGATGAGCCTCAGGGAATTTATTATGGAGGAACGGTTGCAGGACCGGTTATACAAGAAATCTTTGAAAATATCTTACCTTATTTAAATATAAAACCCCAATACACAGAAAAAGAAATGAAAATGAATCTTGTAGAAAAAATTGTTGTTCCTGACTTGATTTCAAAAAATGTTCAGGACGCAAAGAATGAGCTAAAAAAACTTAATTTAGGGGTTGAGTTAATAGGAAATGGAGAGATAGTACACGATCAGTTTCCTTTGGCGGGGGATGAAGTCAATCCCAATAGTAAGGTTATTCTTTACACCGATCCATAATAAATTTAAATGAGAAGTTTTTTACAAAAAATTATAGCTTTTAGGAGTGCTTGTGGTATAATGATTCAGTATGCTAGAGCTTAGGAGGAAAAAAATGAAAGTTAAGGAATTGCTCAAAGAAATTGATTACCGTTTACTTCAGGGAGATTTAGATAAAGAAGTGGAATCTATTGCTTATGATTCCAGACAAGTTAAAGAAAAGGGGCTTTTTGTTTGTATCGAGGGTTATGTTTCTGATGGACATAAATTTATTCCTGATGCCATTGCGAAAGGGGCAGGAAGTCTTTTGGTCAGTAAGAAAGTTGAAAATCTTCCATCAGATATTACGGTCATTCAGGTAGAGGATACAAGAAAAGCCTTAGCCAGTGTTGCTGCAGCTTTTTATGGCTATCCGGCAAATCAAATTAAGCTTATTGGTGTAACGGGTACCAATGGGAAAACCACAACAGCTTACTTAATTGGCAGAATTCTCGAAGAATACAATAATAAAGTAGCTGTATTAGGAACCATTGAAAACCGTATAGGTAATAAAGTACTGAAAACGGAAAGAACGACTCCGGAATCTTTGGATTTACAGGCATTGTTTTCAGAAATGTTAAAGGAAGAAGTCAGTCATTGCGTGATGGAGGTTTCTTCTCATGCTTTAGAGCTTAGCAGGGTGGCAGGCTGTTACTTTGAAATAGGAATTTTTACAAATTTAAGTTTGGATCATTTAGATTTTCATAAGACCATGGAAAATTATAAAATGGCAAAAGCGAAATTATTTAAAAATTGCAAATATGGCATCATTAATATGGATGATGCCAGTGCCAGTGATATTATCAAAGCATCCAGCTGTGAAATAATCACTTTTGCTATAGAAAAAGAAGCCGATTTCAGGGCTTATGATATCCATATCAGTTCAAAAGGAATAGAATTTACAGTAAAAATAGATCATGAAGAAGTTCGTTTTAAATTAAATACGATTGGAAGATTTAATGTTTATAATGCTTTAGGTGCTATTGTAGCCGCGTATTATTTAAATATTCCAAAAGAAGTAATAAAAACGGCTTTAGAAAAGATGGAAGGCGTTCCTGGCAGGGTTCAAAATGTCAGCAGCCATTCAGATTTTAATATTTTAGTGGACTATGCTCATACACCAGATGGATTGGAAAATGTTTTAAAGACGATTAAAGAATTTGCTAAGGGTGAGATTATAACCGTTTTTGGCTGTGGCGGAGACCGGGATAAAAGTAAACGTCCTATCATGGGAAAAATCGCAGGGGAGTATTCTTCATATTGTATTATTACTTCTGATAACCCAAGAACTGAAGATCCTGAAAAAATTATTGATGAGATAGAAGCAGGAATAAAAGAAAGCAATTGCCCCTATGAAAAAATCGTTGACAGGCGGGAAGCTATAAAAAAGGCTGTCCAAAGGGCAAAGAAAGATGATGTTATACTGATTGCAGGAAAGGGACATGAAAACTATCAAATTCTTAAAGATAAAGTGGTTCATTTTGATGATGCAGAAGAAGTAAGAGCAATCCTACAGGAGGATTACAATGGAAGCCATAAAAATTAGTGAAATTGTTTCAGTGGTTAAAGGAATTTTTATCAATCCTTCAAAGAATATAGATGAACATCAGATAAAGATTGATAGCCTTTCTACAGACAGCAGGGTTATTTCTGCAGGAGATTTATTTATCCCTCTTACAGGAGATAAATTTGACGGGCATGATTTTATTCCTGCTGCTTTTGAAAAAGGAGCCCTTTTATCCCTAAGCCAAAGAAGGGATATAAAGATACCAGAAGGAAAAGGACTTATTCTTGTTGAGGATACAAAACAAGCCCTTATGGATTTAGCGACTTATTACAGGTCTTTGTTTTCAATTCCTGTGATTGCTGTTACAGGAAGTGTAGGTAAGACGAGTACTAAAGATATGATTGCTTCTGTTCTTGGTCAAAGTTTTAAAGTCCTAAAGACCCAGGGCAATTTTAATAACGAGATAGGGGTTCCTTTGACAATTTTTAATTTATCCAGAGAAGATGAAATAGCGGTTATTGAAATGGGTATGAATCATTTTGGGGAAATTCATAATTTAAGTAAAATTGCCAGACCAGACATGGCTGTGATAACGAATATTGGAACATCCCACATTGAAAATTTAGGGAGCAGAGAGGGTATACTAAAAGCAAAAAGTGAAATTTTTGATTATATGAAGAAAAAGGGTAAGGCATTTTTAAATGGAGACGATGACTTATTAGTAAGTCTTAGGGATCAATTAACTGTTCCTGTCTGCTTTTTTGGTTTAAGTCATTCTAATGACATTTACGCTAATAAAATTGAAGAAAAAGGATTAGAAGGTACTTATGCCAGTATTGTATGGGATAGTAATGAAATGCAAATAGAAATTCCAGTTCCAGGCAGGCATATGGTCTATAATGCCCTTGTAGCAGTTGCTATTGGTCTGGAATTAGGAATGACAAAAGAAAAGATAAAAGAAGGTATCAAAAACTATCAGGCATCAAAAATGAGAATGAATATTTCCAGAAACAAAAAGGGTATTTACATTATAAATGATGCTTATAACGCCAGCCCACAATCGATGAAAGCTGCTCTTGATGTATTATCTCAATTAAAAGAAGGTAAAAGAAAAATTGCGGTTTTAGGTGATATGCTTGAATTAGGTACATACTCTGAGCAGGCGCATAAAGAAGTTGGGGAGTATGTAGCCAAGAAGGCTTTAGATTATTTATTTACTTTTGGAAGAGAAGCCGAAAACATTGCTCTGGCGGCAATGAATGCAGGAATGGATAAGAATAAAGTGTTTATTTTCTTAGATCAGGAAGAATTATTCAATCAACTTCAAATGCTTGTTGACAGTAATGATATGATATTGTTCAAAGCGTCCAGAGGAATGCATTTGGAAAAGACAGTGGAGAAATTAGAAGAGGTGGAATAGTTTATGTATCATGAAGCAATCTACGCCGTACTTATTTCATTCATCATCAATTTAATCTTAAGTCCGATATTGATACCTTTTTTAATCAAACTTAAGTTTGGACAATTTGTAAGAGACGATGGTCCTAAAAGTCATTTAAAAAAGGCAGGAACCCCTACGATGGGTGGTATTATCATTCTTAGCAGTATTCTTTTAACTTCCTTATTATTTATTAAAGGCAACAGGGATGGGTTAGCCGTTTTACTGGTTACTTTATCTTTTGGTATTATAGGATTTATAGATGATTTTATCAAAGTTGCCCTGAAACGGTCATTAGGATTGAAAGCTTACCAAAAAATCGTAGGGCAATTGTTTGTAAGCGGTTGTTTTCTATACTATATTCTAAATGTCGCTAAAATAGGAACACGTGTTATCATACCTTTTACGGCAGGCAGAGAAATTGACTTTGGCATTTTGTTTATACCTTTTTTCTTTATTGTGATGCTGGGAACGGTTAATGGAGTGAATTTAACAGATGGTCTGGACGGATTGGTTTCCAGTGTTACTGTTTTGATTGCTACATTTTTTACAGTTGTCAGTTGGGGTGAAAACAGCAGTATTCTTCCAGTTGCAGCAGCCGTTGTAGGAAGCCTTTTATCCTTTTTACTCTTTAATTCTTATCCGGCAAAAGTTTTTATGGGGGATACAGGATCATTGGCTTTAGGAGGTTTTGTGGTTTCTACAGCTTTTATATTAAAAATGCCAATTTTTATTGCAATTGTAGGAATGATTTATTTAATAGAATCTATTTCTGTAATGATTCAAGTAGCTTATTTTAAAGCAACGGGTAAAAGGGTGTTTAAAATGGCACCAATTCATCATCATTTTGAGTTATCTGGCTGGACTGAAAGCAAAGTTGTGTCTGTTTTTTGCATTGCCACAGCTGTTGCATGTCTGATAGGATTTCTAGGATTGAATTAATAGATTTTTGGTAGTTGGAGGAATAAGAAATGGACTGGTGCAAAAAAAATGTATTAGTTGTAGGAATGGCTAAAAGTGGAATTAGTGCTGCAAAACTCTGTTCCAGACTAGGGGCAAAAGTAACCATTCAAGATGTAAAAAGTAAGGAAGAATTGATGAAGTCTGTTAAGGAAGAAATAGATATTTTAGATTCAATGGCTGTTTATATGTTATTAGGAGAAGAGCCTACTGATATTATAGATTCTTTTGATTTAATTGTTTTAAGTCCAGGTGTTCCCACAGATTTAGAATTTTTAAACAAAGCAAGACAGCTTCAAATTCCAATCTGGTCTGAAATAGAGTTAGCATTTGTTCTTTGTCCTTGCCCGGTAATAGCGATTACAGGAACTAATGGAAAAACAACGACTACAACCTTGGTTGGGGAGATTATGAAAAAATATAATCCCGGAACCCAGGTAGTAGGGAATATCGGGATACCTTTTACAGAGAAAGTGGAAGAATTAAAGAAAGAGGATTTGGTGGTAGCAGAAATTAGCAGTTTCCAGTTAGAAAGCATACATACGTTTAAACCTAAAGTGAGTGCTATTTTAAATATTACACCAGATCATTTAAACAGACATAAAAGTTTGGAAAATTATGTTGCTGCCAAAGAAAGAATCTTTGAAAATCAAGATGAGAATGATTATTGCGTTTTAAATGACGATGATGATATTTGCAGTAAGATGAAGCACAAAACAAAAGCAAAGGCTCTTTTATTTAGCAGGAAAAAAGAATTAAATGAAGGTGCCTTTTTAAAAGACAATAAAATTTGGGTCAGATTGGGTAAAGAAGATGAGGCGATTTGTTTAACCGAGGAATTAAGGATACCAGGAAATCATAATATTGAAAATGTTTTGGCTGCTGTTGCCATTTCTGTTTCGATGGGTGTTCCGCCAGAGATTATCAGAGATGTTGTGATTCATTTTAAAGGGGTGGAGCACAGGATAGAATTTGTAGATAAAATTGATGGCGTAGAATATTACAATGATTCTAAAGCGACTAATGTAGATGCTGCTATTATTGGAATACAATCCATGAAAGCACCAGTTGTTTTGATTGGTGGAGGTATGGATAAGGGTGCTGATTTTTCAGAATGGATTGATGCATTTGATGGAAAAGTAAAGGCTTTGATCGTTATGGGGGAAACTGCGGATAAAATTATAAAGACAGCTAATCAAAAAGGCTTTTTTAATATTAAAAAGGTTTCTTCTATTGAAGAAGCTGTCCGTTTAGCTAAAGAAACAGCCCAAAAAGGAGATTGCGTTTTACTGTCGCCTGCTTGCGCAAGCTGGGATATGTTTAAAAGTTATGAAGAAAGAGGGAAGTTATTTAAAAAAGCAGTTTATGCATTGAGAGGGTGAGTCTGTGGATTTAGCTGTATCTCAAAAGGGTTATAAAAAAGCCAAAAGAAAAAAAGAAGAGGTTAAACTAGTAAGAGGACAGTGTGACTTTACCATATTATTCACAGTGGTGACTTTGACCTTATTTGGTGTTGTTATGATTTTTAGCTCCAGTTATCATTATGCGTTAGAAAACTTCAATGACATGTATTATTTTTTAAAAAGACAAGTCATATGGTCTCTGCTTGGTTTTGCCACAATGATTTTTGCAATGAATTTTGATTACAGAAGACTTAAGGTATGGGCTCCGCTTTTATATTTGATTTCTCAGGTCTTACTGGTTTTGGTTTTGTTTATTGGTAAAGAAGTTAATAACTCAAAAAGGTGGTTTGGAATAGGGAGTATAGGCTTTCAACCATCTGAGCTGGCTAAACTGACACTAATCTTTTTTCTGGCATTATATATATCTCGTAACAAAAGTAAATTAAAGACTTTTACCGGATTATTCTTAACTCTTATTATTGTCGTCGGGATACCAGCTGGTTTGATTGCTGTTGCTAACTTAAGTACAGCCATTGTCGTTGCTTTTATAGGTATTGCAATGCTTTTTGTGGCAAGCCCTAAAGTATGGCACTTTTTTGCATTGGCAGCACCAGTTGCTGCAGCAGCCATACCGGCAGTCTTACTGCCTCAATTTAGGTATAGACTGGTGAGAATACAAATATGGCTAAACCCCTGGCTGGATCCTACAAACAAAGGTTATCAGCCAATACAATCCCTATATGCTGTAGGCTCAGGAGGTCTGTTTGGTTTAGGTTTAGGAGAAAGCAGACAAAAATTAGGCTTTATACCAGAGGCTCATAATGATATTATTTTTGCCATTGTGTGTGAAGAACTGGGTTTGGTGGGTGCTGCAGTTTTACTTACGTTGTTTATCGTTTTGATTTGGAGAGGCATAAAGACTGCTATGAATGCGCCGGATTTATTTGGTTCATTAATAGCGACAGGAATTGTATGTATGATAGGTATTCAAGTGCTTATTAATGTTGCTGTCATTACGAATACAATACCGACAACAGGAATGCCCCTACCTTTTATCAGTTACGGCGGCTCCTCTTTGTTATTTACTATGGCAGCTATAGGAATACTGCTTAATATATCAAGATATTCAAGAACAAATAAAATTTAGATTTTTCTCCTGTAACCATGGTACAGCTTTTTGAAGGGACAGAAGATAAGACGCCAGTACCTTTCTCCTGAAATAACAGGATTGGATACAGCCTTAGTCACAACTTCTGTAATTATGCATACTATAGTTATATATAGGCTTACCTGACGTTTTCAGGAGGTGTCTCTTCATGGGCAGATTTTATATAGATGGAGGAAGGTGTCTTGAGGGAACATTGCGGATTCAAGGGGGGAAAAATGCAGTCCTCCCAATACTTGCGGCAACGGTCCTAAATGGTGATGTCAGTTATATTCAAGATTGCCCCAGGATATTAGATGTTTTTACCATGATTCGTATTCTGGAAAGTATTGGCTGCAAGGTAAGATGGGATGATAAGACATTAATGATTGATTCATCTTCAGTAGATTCTTATAAAATACCGGAAGAATTAGTCAGAGAAATGCGTTCTTCTATTATTTTACTCGGTTCGGTTCTTGGAAGACATAAAAAAGTCATTATTTCTTATCCGGGTGGCTGTCCTTTAGGACCCAGACCGATTGATCTGCATATTAAAGCATTAAAACAATTAGGTGCCAGCATAAAAGAAGAACATGGTTTTATTATCTGTGAAGCTCCCAAATTGGTTGGTGCAAAAATTCATCTGGATTTTCCAAGTGTAGGAGCTACTGAAAATATTATGTTAGCTGCGGTATTGGCTGAGGGAACGACGGAGATTCATAATGCTGCCAAAGAACCTGAGATTAAGGATTTACAAGATTTTTTAAATGGAATGGGTGCAAAAATAAAAGGAGCTTCTTCAGATGTCATTACCATCGAAGGTGTTAAATCCCTTCATCAGGTAGAGCATAAAGTGATTCCTGACAGAATTGTTACCGGTACTTATCTGGCAGCAGCTGCAATTACAGGAGGAGAAGTTTTATTAACCAATGTCAATCCCAATCATATTCAGGCAATTAATTCAAAATTAAAAGAAGCAGGATGCAGGATTATTGAAGAAAAAGATAGAATATATTTAAAGGCACCAAAAAAATTAAAAAATATTGATATCATCAGAACACAACCTTATCCTGGATTTCCTACTGACATGCAGGCTCAAATGATGGCAATGCTAACGGTTGCTTCTGGAGCAAGTATCATAACGGAGACTGTTTTTGAGTCAAGATATAAGCATGTGGATGAATTGATTCGGATGGGAGCCAATATTACTTTAGAAGGACGGACGGCAATTATTAAAGGCGTCGGGCATTTGACCGGGACAAATGTTTATGCTAAGGATTTAAGAGGAGGCGCAGCATTAATAATTGCCGGACTTGTAGCTGAAGGAGTAACCATTGTTGATGGAGCTAAGCATATTGAAAGAGGCTATGAGCAAATTGATAAAGATTTAAATATACTGGGGGCCTCTATCAGAAAAGATTAGTTGATAAGGCATGGTGAAAACATGGGAAAAGTTGTTAAGATGGGCAATTTTCAATCTACACATCAGCATAAAACAGTTAAAATATTACTTTTTATTGGTATGCTTGTGGTATTGTTTTTACTATTGTTCAGTTCACCGTTGTTTTCTATACATCATATCAATATATATGGGAATGATCATTATTCAAAAGAAGAAATCATTGCAATGATTGGTGTCAATAAGGGAGACAATATTTTTTTATTTAATAAAAAGGCAGGAGAAAAAATTCTGAATGAAGATGTATATATTGAATCTGCCAGTATCAGAATTATTTGGCCGGATACGGTAGAAATAAAAGTTGATGAAAGAAAGTTAGTGGGATATGTTCCTTATCTTGGAACATATCTTTACATAGACAAAGACGGACGGGTTTTAGAGACTTGTAAGACATACGATAAGAATTTACCTATTGTGGAAGGCTTGGAATTTGACTATTTTCAAGTAGGTGAAATTATTCCGGCTAAAAATAAAAACGCTTTAGATGTCGTGGCAATTATGTCTCAAATGATGTTAAAATATGATATGCTGCAAGATGTCGTCAAAGTTAGTGTAAGTGATCCGGAAAATATTCATATCTATGTGAGAAATTTAGATGTTTCAATAGGAAGTGTTGAAGATTTCGATAAAAAAATTCAATGGCTTGTTCAAATTATGGATATTTATGATATGGGGAAATTAGATTTGAGAAACGTTGACAAGGGTAAAGCTATTTTTTCTCCACTCACATAATGATTTTAATAAAATATAATCTTGAACAAGAGTATATTAATGTATATCATATATATTATTATAATTAATTAAAATGTTAATTAGTTTAAATTATAATAGAAAAAGTTTCTTGTTTAGTGTATAATTATGTTAAGATTGAATTGTTAAGTGAAGGGGGATTTACGGTGCTGGAATTCGACATGACACAGGACCATGTAGCACAAATAAAAGTCGTTGGCGTAGGCGGCGGTGGCAACAATGCTGTAGATCGCATGATAGAAGAAAATTTAAAAGGTGTAGAATTCATTACTATTAACACGGATAAACAAGCTTTGGGACGTTCAAAGGCCAGTGTAAAGATACAGATAGGGGAGAAAATTACAAGAGGATTAGGTGCAGGGGCAAATCCTGAAATTGGCTGCAAGTCTGCTGAAGAAAGCAGGGACGACATTTTAGAAGCATTAAAGGGCGCCGACATGGTATTTGTTACAGCAGGCATGGGCGGTGGAACGGGTACAGGTGCGGCACCGGTGGTTGCAAGGATTGCTAAGGAAGAAGGAATTCTTACAGTTGGAGTTGTTACAAAGCCCTTTTCTTTTGAAGGCCGTAAAAGAATGTTGAATGCAGAAAAAGGTATTGAGGAGTTAAAGAAAAATGTAGATACTTTAGTCATTATCCCCAATGACAAGCTGTTACATATAATTGATAAGAAGACAAGCATTATAGAAGCCTTTAAGAAAGCCGATGAGGTACTACGCCAGGGCGTTCAGGGAATTGCTGATTTAATTTCCAATCCGGGTATTATTAATCTTGACTTTGCCGATGTAAGGACAATCATGTCAGATAAAGGTATCGCACATATGGGTATAGGACAAGCTTCAGGAGAGAATAAAACAGAAATTGCTGCCAAAGCAGCAATACACAGTCCTTTATTGGATACCAGTATAGACGGTGCGAAGGGTGTATTGATTAATATCAGTGGTGGCTCTAATTTAGGTTTACTTGAAGCGAATGAAGCTGCGAACTTAATACGTGAAGCAGTGGATCCAGAGGCTGAAATTATTTTTGGAACTACAATTAATGATGACTTAGGAGATAGTGTTATCGTAACGGTTATTGCTACCGGGTTTGAAAACAGGATTGCAAAACCTTCAATCAAGGTGCCTAAAGTAGAAAGTATAGCTGTTCCTTTGAAAGAAGAAGAAAAAAGTTCAACAGTCATTAACAATGTTCCTGATGATTCTTCATTCATTGATATTCCTGTATTTTTACAAAGAAGAAAGAAATAAAAATTTAATCAATAAGGTTAAAAAAGATATGACTAAAAGTCATATCTTTTTTTTATTTATTCAGCCTTTTTTACAAAAAATGGGTTTCATTATTTGTATAATTATCTTATAAACCATTAAAAAATTAAAATCGTTGCAAGTTATTTTTACTGGAGAATATGATTTTTTCAGAAAGAATATATATGTAATAAGCAAGTATTATAATGGGGGAATTGTTGTCATGAATCAGGGATTTGCAATAGAAATTTATATAGATATGGTTTTCCTTCTCAATTTTGTTATGGATTATTTTATTTTGTGGATTGTCAGTAAAATAATAAAAGAAAAAGTAAATCATAAAAGATTAATTTTTGGTGCTTTATTAGCTGCTTTAATATACTGTTTAATTCTTTTCGTACCGATTTTTAATCAATCATATAATTTTTTCGGGATTTTGATTCTTCCGATGTTTCCTTTAATGATTACATATAAAACAAAAACTTTTAAAAAGTTAATGAAAGTTTTTATCCTGTTCCATATAACGGCTTTTGTTCTTGGAGGTGCAGGGATTGCTTTCTTTTATTACTTAAATGTTGGTCAAATGATTAAGAATTCTCTTCAATTCAATATAGATAATTTTCCTATTATATTGTTAATCGTATCCAGCCTGCTTTCTTATTTGGTTATTAAATTGCTTTTGATTTGGATTCGTATATTTTCGAATCATACAGGGGCTCTTTATCAAATAAAAATATCTTACGAAGGTATGAAAATAGATGCTTGCGCTTTAATGGATACAGGAAATGCTTTATATGATCCTTTTAGTCAAAGTCCGGTAATTGTCGTAGAATTTTCTTCTATTAAAAAATTTTTTCCTGAGAGCATTCAAGAATTATTTAATGAAAAAAAAGAAAATGATTTAGGTCTTTTGACAAAGTATATCAGTGGCTGTCCAATCCGTTCAAAAATCAGGGTAATACCTTTTTCAAGTTTAGGGACACCGAATGGTATGCTTTTAGGTTTTAAACCAGACCAGGTAGAAATCATCGAAAAAGATCATTCCATTAAAGTTTTAAAAGATGTAGTAATAGGCATATACAATCAGAGACTCTCCAAAGATAATAAATATCAGGCCTTGCTTCATCCGGATATATTTCATGAAATCGCTTAATCGTTTTTGTTATTTGGAGGTGAAATAATGAGTTTTACAGATAAGATTAGTTTAAAATTCAAATATTTCATATATCGTCTGTTAAATTTTTTTGGCTTTAAAGAATCTATATTTTATATAGGTGGAAGCGAAATTTTACCTCCGCCTTTGAACAGAGAAGAAGAAGAATCGCTGATAAAGCGTTTAGGAACAGAGGATGACTTATATGTTAAATCTGTTCTTATTGAAAGAAATCTCAGGCTGGTGGTTTATATTGCAAGAAAATTTGAAAATACAGGGATAGGTGTAGAAGATTTAATCTCTATTGGTACTATAGGTTTAATAAAGTCGATTAATACTTTTAAGCCTGACAAAAGAATTAAGTTAGCGACCTATGCTTCGAGATGTATTGAAAATGAGATTTTAATGTATCTAAGAAGGACCAATAAATTAAAAACAGAAATATCAATTGATGAACCCTTAAATGTGGACTGGGACGGAAATGAACTTCTTCTTTCTGACATATTGGGAACAGATCCTGATATAATTTATAGAAGTATTGAAGATGAAATCGACAGGGACTTATTAAGAAAAGCTATGGAAAAACTGTCAAGCCGAGAAAAAGAAATAGTTGAATTAAGATTTGGTCTTAATACAGAAGGTAAGGAAAAAACTCAAAAGGAAGTTGCAGATATGCTGGGTATTTCCCAGTCTTATATTTCGAGATTAGAAAAGAAAATAATTTCAAGATTAAAAAAGGAAATAAATAGAATGAATTAAAGTCAATGTATAAATTAGTTCTCTCTGGTAATCATTTTAATAGTAATAATACTGGTACTGGAGGGAACGGTATGGCAATCAACAAGGTAGAAATATGCGGTGTTAATACTTCAAAATTACCTGTGCTAACGAATGAAGAGAAAGAAGAATTATTTAAAAGAATATTACAGGGGGATAAAGAGGCGAGAGAATCATATATAAAAGGTAATCTTAGATTGGTTTTAAGTGTTATACAAAGATTTAATAATAGAGGAGAGCAAATGGATGATTTATTTCAAGTGGGTTGTATCGGACTGATTAAGGCGATAGATAACTTTGATATCAATCAAAATGTTAAATTTTCTACTTATGCAGTACCTATGATTATAGGAGAAATAAGAAGGTATTTAAGGGATAACAATTCCATAAGAGTCAGCCGCTCTTTGAGGGACACTGCCTATAAAGCATTACAGGTAAAAGAAAAATTAATCAATAAAAATTCAAAAGAACCTACGATTACGGAAATTGCGGAAGAACTGGGCATGCCTAAAGAAGAGGTTGTATTTGCTTTGGATGCAATACAAGACCCGATATCATTATTTGAACCTGTATACCATGAAAGTGGAGGAGATGCCCTTTCCATTATGGATCAGGTAAGTGACGAAAAAAATCAAGATGAAATATGGCTGGAAAATATAGCTTTAAATGAAGCCATGCAAAAATTAAACGAAAGAGAAAAGCATATCTTATCTCTCAGGTTTTTTGAAGGAAAAACGCAGATGGAAGTTGCAGAAGAAATCGGAATATCCCAGGCTCAGGTTTCAAGGCTGGAGAAGACAGCACTTAAGCATATGAGAAAGTATATTTAAGCACTTATTTTATTTTTATTCTATATAATAACGCACTAAAGTTATTTAGTGCGTTTTATATATCTTTATTGATAGAATCTAAATGAAATTGCTGAATATAATTGTATAGAGAGGATTGAAATTCTGGGGGGAATAGCTTTGGTTAGGATATATGATATGAAACAAAAAGAAGTGATCAGTACCATAGATGGCTGTCGTTTGGGTTACATTTGTGACATAGAAATAGACTTGATTGAAGGGAGGATTAAAAAAATTATAGTTCCTGGCCATGGCAAGCTCCTGGGCTTTTTTGGAAAAGAAATGGAATATCAAATTCCATGGCATAAAATTAGAAAGATAGGTGAAGATATTATTCTGGTCGATGTAACAGGTAAGGATGTTCTAGTGGAATCTGAATATTAAAATATAATTTTTTAAGCATTTGACCAATAATATTTTGTGTTTTATACTTTAGATACACAAAATATTATTTTTTTTTGCCGCTTTTTAGAGGAAGGGAGGTTGTGGGAAATGAGGTGTCCGTTTTGTAATGGAGCCAATACCAGGGTTATTGATTCCAGACCCTCTGAAGAAAATAATTCCATTAGGCGCAGAAGACAATGTGAAAATTGTGAAAGAAGGTTTACCACCTATGAAAGAGTAGAAACCATTCCCATGATGGTGATTAAGAGGGATGGAACAAGGGAATTATTTGACAGAAACAAAATCCTTAACGGAATAGTAAAATCTTGCAATAAAAGGAATATCAGTTTAAAACAGATGGAAGCCATTGTCGATGACATTGAAAACATCATATTTAATAGTTTGCAAACAGAAGTCAAAAGCACACAAATTGGTGAGCTGGTTATGGAAAAATTGAAAGAAATTGATGAAGTAGCATATGTCAGGTTTGCTTCTGTTTACAGACAGTTTAAGGATATTAATACCTTTATGGACGAGTTAAAGAAATTGTTAAATGAAAATAAAAACAATGACATTTAAGAAAATTTATTGAATAGCATCAGGAGTTCGCTTATAATTACTAATTGAATGATTATTACAAAATTAAGGAGCGATGATTTTGAGATACGGATATTTTGATGAAAAGAATAAAGAATATGTCATTACAAAACCCAATACTCCTGCTCCATGGGTGAATTATTTAGGTTCTCCTGAGTATGGGGCAATTATTTCAAATAATGCTGGAGGTTATAGTTTTGTCAAGTCCGGAGCAAATGGCCGTATTATCAGATACCGTTTTAATGCCATTAATATGGATCAGCCTGGTAGATATATTTATATAAGAGATAAAGAAACAAGTGATTATTGGACAACTTCCTGGCAGCCTGTCGGAAAAGACTTGGAAAAATACGAAAGTGAATGCCGCCATGGAACAGCTTATACAACGATGCTGGCAAGATATGATAATATCGAAAGCAATGTTCTTTATTATGTACCTCTAAACAAAACCTATGAAGTTTGGAGGCTGAAAATAAAAAACAATGATAGTAAGGCAAGAAAACTTTCTGTATTTGGTTTTGTAGAATTTACTAATGACGATAATTATGAGCAGGATTCAGTTAATCTTCAATATACTCAGTTTATTACCCGTACAGAATTCAAAGACAATAAAATTGTTCAGTATATTAACGAATATGTAAGGAAAAGCAAGGCTGAGCGGGATGGCAATACTGGCAGTGAAAGGTTTTTTGGTGCCGTTGGTTTGCCGGTGATTGCTTATTGTGGTGACAGAGATGTTTTTGTAGGTGATTATAGAAATTATTCCAATCCTATTGAAGTGGTTAATGGAAAATTGAGCAATACCCTGAATTATAATGGTAATTCCTGTGGGGCATTGCAAATTGATTTGGATTTAGAGCCTGGTGAAAGTAAAGAACTTGCTTTTATTCTGGGTGCTTATGGTGATGAAGAAGCTACTAAAATAATGAATGCCTATAATAATCCCGAACTTATTGATAAAGAATTAGAAGAATTGAAAAATTATTGGCACAGTAAATTAAATAGTTTACAAGTAAAAACGCCAGATGAGAATTTTAATCATATGGTTAATACATGGAATGCCTTCCAATGTTTTATTACCTTTATTTGGTCCAGAGCAGCGTCTTTTACTTACTGCGGTTTAAGAAACGGATATGGTTACAGGGATACAGTGCAGGATATTCAAGGTATTATACATTTAGATCCGGAGATGGCTCTGGATAAGATACGTTTTATGCTTTCTGCCCAGGTTGATAATGGGGGAGGACTGCCTTTAGTCAAGTTTAACCATAATGCAGGTCATGAAAATACACCGGATGATCCTGAATATGTGAAAGAAACAGGCCATCCGCATTACAGGGCCGATGATGCTTTATGGTTATTCCCAACCATATTAAAATACATTAATGAAAGCGGCAATATCGATTTTATTGATGAAGTGATTGTCTTTGCTAATGGTGGCGAAGGTACCGTTTATGAGCATTTGAAAAGAGCTATTAATTTTAGCATGGAAAGATTAGGAGCTCATGGAATGCCTGCAGGTCTTCATGCAGACTGGAATGACTGTTTAAGAATGGGGGCTAAGGGTGAATCCACTTTTGTTGCTTTCCAATTATATTATGCGATTAAAGTCTTAAGAGATTTTGCAGAATTAAAAGAGGATAAGGAATATATCGCTTATTTGGATGAAATTAAGGATAAATTGTCTGATGCTATTCAAAAATATTGCTGGGATGAAGACAGATTTATAAGAGGTATCAGGGAAGACGGCGTTGTTGTAGGCTCTAAGAAAGATAAAGAAGCAAGTATGTGGCTTAACCCGCAATCCTGGTCTGTAATAAGTGGTTTTGCCAGTGAAGAACAAGCTAAACTGGCCATGGATAACGTTTATAATATTTTAAATACGGAATATGGTGCTATGCTGATGTATCCGCCTTATAAAGAACATGCTTTTGATGGGGCACTGATGCTTTTATTTAATGCTTGCGCTAAAGAAAATGCAGGTATCTTTTCACAACCCCAGGGCTGGCTTATTTTAGCAGAAACCTTATTAGGTCATGGAAACAGGGCATATGAGTATTATAAAAAATGTAATCCTGCCCAAATGAATGATAAGGCAGAAATAAGAAAAATTGAGCCTTATGCTCATGGGCAATTTATTGAAGGAAAAGATAGTCCTTATCATGGACGTGCTCATGTGCACTGGCTAACCGGAACAGCTTCAACAGTTATGGTGGCTACTGTTGAAGGTATACTGGGCCTTAAACCCAATATTAAAGGAATTGTCATTGATCCATGCATTCCTTCTGATTGGACAGAACTTACAATTCGTAAAAAATTCAGGGGGAAATGGTTAAGCATCACAGTAAAAAATCAAAGTAAAACTGAGAAAGGTGTAAAAGAAACTTATTTAAATGGCGTTAAGCTGGAAGACAATTTTATCGCTGAAGAAGCTTTAAAAGATAATAATGACGTTTTAATCATTATGTAAGAAACAGGGCTGTCGCATGAACGGATAAATATCCTTAATGCGACAGCCCTTTGCTTTTGTATAATAAGCGTTATTCATTTATTGATTCGTGTGAAGTTCTTTTTTGCCATAAAAATAGAATAACCATACCAATGAAATAACATAAAATATCCTTTATATCAAAGGTACTGCCCAGGACAATTTTTAATATTGGAATATGATTTAATTTGAGCCGTTCTAGTATATGGATATATTGCAGTCCTTCTACGATAACAGCAAAAATAAAAATATATAAGAGCAATAATTTTATTTTTTTCTTTAAAAATATAGAAATAAAGCAATAGATTAGGATAATAACTAAAAGATCTCCTAAATATGGACGGATAAAATTATCATGGATAAAGATTGCAATAAGACTCTCAATGAGAAAAAGGATAATAAAGCAGAACAGGTATTTTTTATTTATTTCCACTTTAATTCTCATTATAAAAACTTCTTATTTATAAGATAAAGAATATGTTATAAACTATCTTATCAAAAGATGATCATAATGGGTAGTAAAATGGAATTTTAATAATAACTCTCAGACAGATTGACGTAATGGAGTGGAGCAAGGGCGGCATTGATTTTGAATAGGAATCTTTTTGTATGTACAGAATTGGAAGGAGATAGAATTACTATTGGATGAGATTAAGATGTCTAAAGGGTCTGATATAGTAATAAATGATAGCCTCAAGTTGGATTAAGAGACTTTCAACTTGAGACTTCCTTTTGATAATGATTAAGATATCTGTAAAAAAATATACTAGAGGTAAGTTTATAAATTTAGAATTATATTGATTTAATGGTGTAAGAGTGATATACTTAAAATAATCACGCGTTCATACAGAAAATATATTTTAATAAAAACGTTAATTTTTATATTAAAAATTAAATAAAATACACAATTATAACTATTCATATATAAATAATGATATTAATTATTTAAAAATTTTTATATTATTTTAACATAAACCCTTGAATTTTTTGTGAAAAAGTAGTAACATTGAATTGTAAACGCGCATTCACAGATGCACATTTACTTATTTTTCAGGGTAATTAAGCAATCTGCACTATTTAAAAAAAAAAAGCTTTGTTACTTAGGGGAGTTATAAAAGGTATTTATACCTTTTATATAATTTTAACAAAAAAGAGAGGGGTATTTTAGATGAAGCTTTTAAAAAGAAGCGTGGCTTTACTTATCTGCTTGACCATGGTTCTTGTGATGTTCACAGGATGTAACAAAGACAAAGGTCAAGGAACTACAGGCGGTGAAACTGCTGTAGAAACTCCATCAACAGGAGGAGAAGAAAAACAAGAA
>ENA-UPSA01000099-UPSA01000099.1-bioreactor-metagenome-genome-assembly--contig:-NODE-99-length-136138-cov-307.099748_pt1 | contig 136138 bp, 117 predicted proteins | sample MGYA00238183_ERZ773288 | MGnify/ENA primary metagenome ERZ773288 (study PRJEB29028, sample SAMN07631243) | bioreactor metagenome | isolation source: Switchgrass digestor | place: USA: Dartmouth... | reverse complement strand
CATTTCAGTCCAAAATTGCTAAATGTCATTTTTTCATAAGTTACTTTACACTATCGTATTCCCAGTTTTTTGTTTCCCAGGGCGAGAACCGCAAGGAAGCATACCAGGCCTGTCAGCAATATCATCAGCGGCGAAAAACCGTCCAGGCTGCCGTTTAGCGCTTTCATCACGCTGTCATACTGCCAGAACATGGGAAAAGGATAATAGAGGAACCTTAGATGGCTTGGTACGAACGAGCTTGTTACAGGCAGCAGCAGGAAAACAGGTATTACCAGTTTCATGGACGCGATGGCTGAAATCTGGTTATTGGCAAGCGAACCGAGCAGGAATGCAACAAGCCCGTAAACAAACACACTGGCAAGGGCAATCCCCAGGAACTGCGGCACAAGCCAGGGTTTTCCCATAATGGTTATGGAAAGGCACACGTTGATAACTCCGAATACCAGGGCAATGAGCGTGCGGGCAGCAGCATATCCGTATATATTGGTCGGACTTATCCCTATGGCATGTATTACTCCGCTTTCTCTCTCACTGACAATATTGAAGCCTGAAACCGCGCCTGAGATCAGCATGGCAAGAAGTATCAACGAGGCGGAGACAATGTTCGTGACCTGGCTGCCTGTTGATTCAACCTCTATTGATTTAAAGATTACAGGCTTATCCGATAAGGCTTTGGCAAGGAGCAGGGTGTTCGACTCGAGAAAGCCCTGCTTCTCGTTGCCCTCTGTGAGAATGACAGGACCGTCGCTGTCCAGGTAAACACCGGCAACGCTGTCAGCGCCCATCACGCGCCTTTCCAGCGCCTCGTAGTCGCTAACCGTCTCTATCTCCGCCACCCGTTCCAGCTTCTCCGTTATGTCTTCCGGGAGATCTGCAGTAACAATAAACCTTGCCATTTGTCGGCCCGCATTCCCCATAACGGCCAGCATGACAAAGGCCAGCAGCGCCGGGGCCAATATCATATACAGGGTGATCTTGTCACGCATGACCAATTTCAGGTCCATGCGAAGCATGCTCATTATGCTCTTCATGTCATACTCCTTCCGGCTTTAAGAAGCTTTTTCCTCACCAATGCGCAAGCGGCCGCAAATAAAACCGCAGCCTCGGCGGATGTTATGATGAGTGCCTGCGCAATGTCCCTGCCCGCGCCGAACAGTACGTCCTCAAACCCGAAAATGATGGTGTACGAGGGAATAAACCTGATCCAGAACGGCGAAAAGGCAGGCGCCGAATAGCTGACCATGGTAGTCATGTTGATAACAAGGATCAGTACGGCAGTAAAAAACCAGTTGCTCATGTCGCTGAAAAATACCGTCACGGCCAGGCCGAGAAGCGTAAACAAAACGCTTGACACAAAGGCCAGCAGTATGAATCCCGGCCAGTTGAAATCGAATCCGACTATGAGCACTGCCATGAGAAGTGCGTATATTGTCCCGAAAATGCCGAAAACAAGGGCTTTGCTTATTACATATGCGAGGGTGCCGCCAGGGGATACCCTGTATGCCTTGATTGTTTTCTGCTCCTTTTCGGACAGCATCAGGATCCCGGCCATCAGGAATCCCAGGACTACCGCCTCAAAACAGATGAAGACGGGAGCAAGCCTTATGTTTTCCGGTATGATACCGGTGTTCTGGCGAAGGGTGAGGCTTCGGATATTATAATCCCCCGGTTCCCCGAAAAGAGCTGCCATCAGGGCATTCTGCGTCTTTTCCGACAACCCGGGATGGATCAGGATTATGGTATCCCCCTCCTGTATTAGGCCTATGGTTCCGTCTTTTCTGACAGACTCCTCCACGGCTTCCCTGCTTTCGAGGGGAGTAATGCCCGGATAAACGGTATCCAGATTCCAGGATACCAGGTGCTGGCCGGAACTGTTAAAATCCCCGGGAATCAGGAAATGGACAGAAAGGACAATCAATATAAGGGTTACAGTGATAACCCAGAATATGGCATTTCTGACCATCAGTTTTGTGTCCTGGACCATCAGGCTGATAATCTTACCCATCATGAAAGCCCCCTGCCTGTCACCCTGATAAAAATATCCTCGAGCGTAGCTTCCTGGGAGTGGATCTTTACCGGGGTCACCCGGTCAATCAATGACGCGATGCCCGCTTTGTCGTCCATGGAAAAGCTCTCTGTCACCAGGCTGCCGTCCTTTTCATAGGTTATCATCACTTCTTTTTTGCCATATTTCAGCTTGAGGTTGCCCGGCGTATCCATGGCGGCAATGCTGCCTTCGTCCAGGAAAGCCACCATGTCGCAAAGCCTGTCCGCAAGATCCATGTTATGGGTTGTAAGAAAGATGGTGGCCCCCTTCTCCTTCTGTTCCATGATGAGGTTCCGGATTCTTGATGCGGTGGAAGGGTCAAGGCCGCTTGTCGGCTCATCCAGGAAGAGGATATCCGGTCTGTTGATCAGGGATCTTGCCAGGTTAAGCCGCTGGAGCATACCCTTGGAATAGTCGGAAGCCTTCTTATGAGCGTCATCCCGAAGGCCTACCCAATCCAGGACCTCCATTGGGTCCAGGGTTGGAACCGAAAACAGGCCCGCAAAGTATTTCAGGTTCTCATAACCGGTAAGCCTCCTGTATACATTGGGCTGTTCAAAGGACACCCCGATGCGGTTGAAAAACTTTACGCCAAGCTCATTTACAGACTTTCCTTCATACGAGACTTCTCCCCTCTGGAGCTTCAGCAGACCCGTCATAATGTTCTGGATGGTCGATTTTCCGGCTCCGGACGGTCCCAGGCATCCGAATATCGTACCCTTCGGGATGCTGAAGGTAACATCAAGCACGGCAAATTTGCCCGTACCCGTATAGTCGTGATACAAATGCCAGACATCGATCATATTCCACTTCCTCCATTTGACCAGGCTCTATTTGACCAGTCGGTCAAGTCCATTATAGCATGTCTTTGACCACCTGGTCAAGTGATGACAGGTTAAGTCTCCATCAGCAGCTTCCATGCTTAAAATGCCATATCCGTAACAAGTATATCCCGGACATCATATGTTGGTTTAGGGAAAAAAGTTTAACCACGGCTAAAAAAAGCCGTATAAACGAGGAAAATCCTATGAAACAGAATGCGGATCTTTACATGAAGCATGACCAATTCATTCCCCTCAGTTTTCTGCCCACAGGGAAGAAGGCAAGGGTAAGGGCGCTCATGTCAAAGGGCATATCAAGGAGAAGGATGCTGGACCTTGGCCTCATCTTGGACACCGAGGTGGAAGCGCTTCAGAAAAGCCCGTTCGGTGATCCCGTAGCCTACCTTGTGCGGGGAGCCGTCATAGCCCTGCGGTCCGAGGAAGCGTCTGATATATTAGTGGAAGCCATGTAGGAATACATTTAAGTTACGGCATAAGGGAGGCATGGCTGAATGGGTCTTACGAAACAATCCACCGGGAGCAGCGTTCTTGGCTTTAAACCGCATATTGAACGACAGCATCCCGGCCAGAAAATCATTGCCCTGGCGGGCAATCCCAATGTTGGTAAAAGCACCGTGTTCAACAGCCTGACAGGCATGCGCCAGCATACCGGGAACTGGCCAGGGAAAACGGTTTCCATCGCACAGGGAAGCTTCTTCCACAAAGGCGTTCATTTTTTACTGGTGGATATCCCGGGAACCTACTCGTTGATGGCAAACTCGGTTGAGGAAGGGGTCGCCCGCGATTTCATATGCTTCGGCGATCCGGACGCGGTAATCGTGGTCACCGATGCCACATGTCTTGAGCGAAATCTAAACCTGGTGCTCCAGGTATTGGAGGTCACCGGCAATGTGGTGGTATGCGTCAATCTCATTGATGATGCCCGGCGCAGGAAGATCAGGATAGATCTTGAGGAATTGTCCCGGCTGTTAGGGGTAACTGTCGCGGGAACCAGCGCCAGAAGCGGAAAGGGACTTGACAGGCTCATGGACGAGGTTTGGACGGTTACTCATGAAAAACCTGGCTGCTGCCGCGGCAGCCCGCTGAAAATCCGTTACCATGAGGCGGTTGAATCCGCCGTAGGCTTAATGGAGCCCTCCCTGGAGGCTGCGCTTAATAAAAAGCTTTGCGCCAGGTGGACGGCATTAAGGCTCCTCGAAGGAGATGAAAACCTGCTTGAGTCAATAAGAAACTACCTGGGATATGACCTTCTCGCCCTGGAAGCCGTAAGCAACAGTTTCCAAAAGGCAAGGAAGATACTTATTGATGCCGGGATCGATCAGGACCTTTTCAGGGATATAATCGTGTCGGGCATTGTCCGCAAGGCTGAGGAAATCAGCCGCAGGGTGGTCGCCATGGAAGAACCCGGACATTATACGCGGGATCGGAAGATCGACCGGGTACTGACCTCGCGAACCTGGGGTATTCCCATTATGATCGCAATGCTGGGTGTCATTCTGTGGATAACCATCACCGGGGCAAATTATCCTTCTGCGCTCCTGGCAGATGCACTGTTCTGGGTGGAGGATCAAATGACGGCCCTGTTCTTGTCCATCGGGGCTCCCGCCTGGCTGCATGGCCTCCTGGTCACCGGCATGTACAGGACACTTGCCTGGGTGGTTTCAGTTATGCTTCCTCCGATGGCCATATTCTTCCCGCTGTTTACGCTTCTTGAGGACCTGGGCTATCTTCCGAGGGTCGCCTTCAATTTGGACAGTTTTTTCAAGAAGGCCTGCGCCCATGGAAAACAGGCCCTTACCATGTGCATGGGCTTCGGCTGCAACGCGGCGGGAGTTGTGGGCTGCCGTATAATTGACTCCCCAAGGGAAAGGCTTATTGCGACCATCACCAACAGTTTTGTACCCTGCAACGGGCGGTTCCCCACCCTGATCGCCATCATCACCATGTTCTTCGCGGGCATAATTGAGGGGCCTTTCCGTTCAGTCATATCCGCGCTGATGCTTACCGGCGTTATTCTTTTGGGTGTAATGATGACCCTCCTGGTGTCCAGGATACTTTCAAGGACCATACTGAAAGGCCTTCCCTCATCATTTACCCTGGAACTTCCGCCCTACAGGAAGCCCCAGGTAGGAAGGATACTCGTCCGTTCGCTCCTGGACAGGACCCTTTTTGTACTGGGCAGGGCGGTTGCCGTGGCGGCACCGGCGGGCATGGTCATCTGGGCGATGTCCAATATCCATATAGGAGGGCTTAGCCTTCTTTCCCACTGCGCCGGTTTCCTGGACCCCTTCGCCAGGCTCATTGGCATGGATGGATGTATCATCATGGCCTTTATCCTGGGGTTTCCGGCCAATGAGATCGTCATCCCCCTCGTCATCATGAGCTATATGTCCACGGGCAGCATGATGGAATTCGAAAGCCTGGTCCGGCTTCGCGAGCTTTTGGCGGCCAACGGCTGGACCTGGCTCACAGCGGTATGTGTCATGCTCTTTTCCCTGATGCACTGGCCCTGCAGCACCACCTGCCTTACCATCAGGAAGGAGACACAAAGCTGGAAATGGACCCTGATTTCCTTCCTGGTCCCCACAGCCGCCGGGATCCTTATATGCTTCATCACGGCCAGTGTCGCAAGGCTCCTGGGACTTTCATAAATTATCCAAATCATTGATTCCCCGAATTTTTTACCGGGATCTTTATTATACAGGTCGATTCAAAGTCATCCCAAATGATGCAAAATAATTGCCGAATTAAAAGGATAAGCTAAGAATAGGGCGATCTTTTGGCAGATTTCGCCGGCTGTCAACAGATTCAGGCTGAAAGGAGGTAATGGTATTGTTTAAATGGGTGGTCGCCTTTTTCGTACTGGCCCTCATATCGGCCCTGTTCGGCTTTGGGCTTATTGCCAACCTGACCTTTGGAATCGCCAGGATCCTGTTCTATGTTTTTCTTGTTGCCGGTGTGCTGAGCCTTATCTTTGGAAGCCGCATGTTCAGCGGAAGAGACGATGAGACTGAAACCGAAAGGCTGCGTGATTAGCGGTGCGTTGTTGGAGGAACTGACAGATGGCAAGGAATAAATACAAGGAGAAGAATATGGCCATGCCAATAGAAAAGCATGATACCGCCGCATGGGCCAATATTGACAAAATGAAGCGGGTATCTCGCGTAACCGAGCCCGGCGACCTGCAGGTCAGGAACGCCAAGGATTATGTGGATGCAAACCAGAAATAACTATACGCTATATCATATGTAATATTATGGAGGCTGTCTCAGCTTGGTCTGAGACAGCCCTTTTCAATAAATTCATGGTTCAGGCCTGTAAACGTACCAGCCCTCGTTCCCCAGGCAGTTTAAAACATTGGCCTCAATTCCCTCATAATACGAATCATACGTTATTTTGTTCCTGTCATCGACACGTTTGAAAAAACTATTAGTCACATAATCTGGCTGTGCCATCTTGATTATTATATATATCTTGTATAATACTCAACTCCCTCCAGTCGAAAACAGTTTGAAAGATACGCCAATGATGCTCAGAGGCCCGGCCATACCCTGAGGCAGGACCGGGCCGCTATATTGAGCCCGCCTGAATCTTTTTCCGCCAGCTATTCGTTATTCAAACCCTCGGCGGCTACGCCGGCAAGGCGCTTATAATTATCGTATCGTTCCCTCGCATGCTTTTCGGATACCTCGAACAGCTGCTGTGCGATATCAGGAAACACGTTAACAAGCGCTTCATACCGCACTTCGCCATGGAGGAAGTCCTGGTAGGGCATCTTCGGTTCCTTTGAGTCGAGCTGGAACGGGTTTTTGCCCTGTTCCCTGAGGGCGGGATTGTACCTGTAAAGATGCCAGTACCCCGATTCAACGGCAAGCTTTTCTTCCTCGATACTGCTGCCCATGCCCTTTCTTATCCCATGGCTGACGCAGGGCGAATAGGCGATTATAAGCGACGGCCCCGGATAGCTTTCGGCCTCGGTGATTGCCTTGATGGTCTGGTTCATGTCCGCTCCCATGGCGATCTGGGCTACATAGACATAACCATAACTCATGGCCATCATACCCAGATCCTTCTTGCGAGTCTTTTTGCCCGCCGCGGCAAACTTGGCCACTGCCGAGGAGGGTGTGGATTTCGAAGCCTGTCCGCCGGTATTGGAGTAGATCTCGGTATCCATGACGAACAGGTTGACATCATCTCCCATGGCAAGGACATGGTCCACTCCGCCGTATCCTATGTCGTAAGCCCAGCCGTCACCGCCTATGATCCAGAAGGACCTCTTTGCCAGGAAGTCCTTTTTCTCCATGATCTCGGCAAGCAGCGGGTTCTTTTTCCAACTGTCCTTTATGGCATCCAGGACCGCCTGCGACGCAGTTCTTGAATCCTCCCCGTTTTCCTTCGTCTCAAGCCAGTTTCTGAAGGCGGTTTTGATCCCCTCGGGAAGATCTGTCTTCAGGGCTTCTGTCATCAACCCGGCCAGCTTTTCACGGATCTGCCTGACGCCAAGATACATGCCGTAGCCGTACTCGGCGTTATCCTCAAACAGTGAATTTGCCCAGGCGGGACCCCTTCCGGCCTCATTGGCGGTATAGGCTATGGAAGGCGCGCTGGCGCCCCAGATGGATGAACATCCGGTGGCATTGGCTATCATCATCCTGTCGCCGAAGAGTTGCGTAAGAAGGCGGATATACGGGGTTTCCCCGCAGCCGGGGCACGCACCGTTGAATTCAAGCAGTGGCCTTGAAAACTGGCTTCCCTTAACGGTCCTGGGGTTCATCACGTTCTCCTTGGTTTTCAGGGTCATGGCAAACTCCCAGTTTTCGGCCTGAGAAAGTATCTCCTGCTCCGCAGGCTGCATGATCAGCGCCTTACCCTTGGCAGGGCATACGTTGGCGCAGTTGGAACATCCCGTGCAGTCCAGCGGAGCTACCTGGATGCGATACTGGTAACCCTCCAGTCCCTTGCCGGTGGCCTGCCTGGTCTTAAAGCCCTCGGGCGCCCTGGCCGCTTCCTCCCCGTCCAGCAGGAATGGGCGGATGGTGGCATGGGGGCATACATAGGAGCACTGGTTGCACTGGATGCATTTCTCGATCTGCCATTGGGGTATCATGACAGCTATACCGCGCTTTTCATAGGCGGTGGTCCCCGGCGGCCATGACCCGTCTTCCATGCCTGCAAAGGCACTTACGGGAAGCTCATCGCCCTCCATCCTGGCCATCACCTTTTGGACCCTCTTTATTAATTCAGGCTCATTCTTTATGGGCTGTCCTTCGTCCGTCGCATCCTTCCAGGACTCGGGCACCTTTACCTCAACCAGCCGCTCTATCCCCATGTCCACGGCCATGATGTTCATCTCCACGATCTTCCGGCCTTTTTTACCATACATCTTATCGATATTTTCCTTCAGGTACCTTGCGGCATCCTCCACGGGTATGATATTGGCCAGCTTGAAGAAGGCCGCCTGCATGATCATGTTGATCCTGTTCCCAAGTCCGATTTCTCCCGCGATACCGATGGCGTCGATGATATGGAACCTGATGTTCTCCCTGGCGATGTACCGCTTCAACGCGGCCGGAAGTTCGCTGTCCAGTTCGTCCTCCCGCCAGGGGCAGTTAAGGACGAATACGCCTCCGGGTTTCAATCCTTTCAGGATATCGTAATTGTATATGAAGGACTTGTTGTGGCAGGCTATATAATCGGCCTTGTAAACCAGGTAGGGCGATTTCAGCGGTTTGGGCCCGAACCTCAGGTGGGATACCGTGGTCCCGCCCGACTTCTTGCTGTCATAGGAGAAATATGCCTGGACGTGAAGATCGGTATTGTCGCCTATGATCTTGACGGCGCTCTTGTTGGCTCCCACCGTTCCGTCCGAGCCAAGGCCGAAGAACTTGCAGCTGATGGTACCCTTGGGAAGCGTGTCAATGATCTCGCCCTCGGGAAGCGAGGTATTGGTCACATCATCCACAATGCCGATGGTAAAACTGTCCTTAGGTATCTTCTGCATAAGGTTCCGGAAGACCGCCAGTATCTGCGAGGGTCTTGTATCCTTTGAGCCAAGCCCGTATCTGCCGCCTATTATCAAGGGTTTTTCGCCCGTATCATAAAACAGCTTCACAACGTCAAGATACAGGGGCTCGCCCGGCGCCCCCGGCTCCTTGGTCCTGTCCAGGACGGCGATACGCCTGACCGTTCCTGGCAGCACATCGAAGAAATGCCTGGCCGAAAACGGCCGGTACAGGCGGACCTTTATGACGCCCGTCTTCTCCCCCCTGCTGTTCAGGTAGTCCACGGTCTCCTCGATGGTGTCGCAGACCGATCCCATGGCCACGATAACATACTGGGCATCCCTGGCCCCGTAATAATCAAAGGGCCGGTAGAGCCGCCCGGTAATGCTGTGGATGTCCTGCATGACCCTGTCCACTATGGCCGGGACCCGGTCAAAAAACGGGTTCTGGACTTCCCGGCCCTGGAAGTAAATATCAGGGTTCTGGGCTGTTCCCCTGATTTTGGGTCGCTCAGGATTAAGCGCGTTATCCCTGAAGGCTTTTATGGCATCATAGTCCAATATCCTTTCCAGGTCCTCATATTCGATGACGCTGATTTTCTGGTACTCATGGGAGGTCCTGAACCCATCGAAGAAATGGATGAAGGGCAGCCTGGATTTAATGGCCGAAAGATGGGCCACGCATCCCAGGTCCATTACCTCTTGTACATTGGAAGAAACCAGCATGGCTGCGCCCGTCTGGCGGCAGGCCATCACATCCTGGTGGTCCCCGAATATGGAAAGGGCATGGGTGGCTATGGCCCGGGCCGAAACATGCAGAACCCCGGGCAGAAGCTCTCCGACCATCTTGTAGATATTTGGTATCATCAGGAGGAGCCCCTGGGAGGCCGTATAGGTGGTGGTGAGGGCTCCTGCTGCGAGGGATCCGTGGAGGGCTCCGGCGGCGCCGGCTTCGGACTGCATTTCCACCACCTTTACCGGTTGCCCGAAAAGGTTCTTCTTCCCATGGGCCGACCATTCATCCACTGTCTCGGCCATGGGGGATGAAGGGGTAATCGGGAAAATGGCCGCCACCTCTGTAAAGGCATAAGAGGCATAGGCCGCGGCCTGGTTGCCATCCATTGTTTCCAGCCTTGGCATATCGCAAATCTCCTTTATTATTTGGGTTATGTGGTACAATAATCTATTATTTCAGTTAATTGAGCCAATATTCATTCCTTGGACAAGGCCTTAACTTTTTTGCGACAGATCATGTCAAAAACCATTGCAACAGATATATTAGTATGTTAATATACAAAAGAAGGCGTATACTCAAGAAGACATCTCACACCTGGCAGTCCCCCACAGGATGCCGCAGAAATGGAGAAATGTGTATGAAACTTTCATTGAGATGGTTTGGAACCGGCCACGACAGTGTCACGCTTGAACAGATAAGGCAGATCCCGGGAGTAAAAGGCGTTATTACGACACTTTACGACATTCCCGCCGGGGATGTATGGCCCATAGAACGAATCCGAGCCCTGAAGGAGGAAGTTGAAGGATACGGTCTCAAGATATTCGGCATCGAAAGCGTAAACGTTCATGATGCCATCAAGGCAGGGCTTCCGGATAGGGATAAATACATAGAAAACTACATAAAAACACTGGAAGTGCTTGGGGTTTCCGGCATCGATGTTGTATGCTACAATTTCATGCCGGTCTTTGACTGGGTCAGATCCGATCTTGCCAAGCCCCGTGAGGACGGCTCCACGGTATTGTCCTATGACCAGGAGATCATAGACAGGATCGACCCAATGAAGATTTTCAAGGCAATGGATTCAGGTTCGAACGGATTTGTACTGCCCGGCTGGGAACCCGAACGGCTGGCGCATATAAAAGAGTTGTTCGAGCTTTACAGCGATATCGACAATAAGAAACTTTTTGATAACATGGTCTACTTCCTTAAAGCCATCATGCCCATCTGCGAAAAATACGGCATAAAAATGGCTGTACATCCTGATGACCCGGCGTGGCCCATATTCGGGCTTCCAAGGATCGTCACCAACCTTGAGAATCTGGAACGCCTGTTTGAAGCAGTCGACAGCCCGTGCAACGGTGTGACCCTCTGCACAGGCTCCCTTGCCTCCAACCCCGAAAACGATATCCCGGAAATCGTCCGGGCGCTTAAGGGAAGGATCCATTTTGCCCATGTCAGGAATCTCAAGTATATTGGTACCCGTAAATTCGATGAATCCGCCCATCTTTCGGCAGACGGATCCCTTGATATGTTTGAGATCATGAAGGCTTTCTATGATATCGGCTTTGACGGGCCATTCCGCCCCGATCACGGAAGAGCCATCTGGGGCGAAAAAGGTATGCCTGGATACGGCCTTTTCGACAGGGCGCTGGGAGCCGCATACCTTAACGGACTTTGGGAAGCCATTACAAAGATGGAAAAGGGAAAATAATGAGGTTTCTGCCGTTTTGCGCATTGAAGCGGGAACTATGCATGGAGCATTAGCAAAAATCAGGGTTTCCATTCAGGGTTTCTATAGTATAATAGTAACTGGCACATTACTATATTAGAATTTATTCGATCGATTTTACCTTAGTGAGGAGATTTGCCATGATTTCCGAGAGGACCCTGTTACCGAAACACGCATCCTTAAATATCGGGGATGGCGTATACTATAGTTTGCGCAAGAACATTATAACCCTGAACCTTAAACCCGGCGAACCCCTGAACATTAAAACCATTTCCGAGAAGCTCAACGTGAGCAGGACCCCTGTGAGAGACGCCCTGATAAAACTTGCCAAAGAGGGTCTGGTTGATGTGATTCCCCAAAAGGGAACCAGCGTTTCCAAGATAGACCTCAAGCGGGTGGAAGAAGAGAGGTTCCTGCGAGAAAGCCTGGAACTTCGGGCTATTGAGATGTTTATAGGCATACAGAAGGAATCCGACATCTCCCGACTGAGAAGCATTATAGACATACAGAAGGAATGCGCCGCGAAGAACGATCTTATCGCCCTCCAGGAATATGACGACGAGTTCCACAAAGTCTTCTTTACCGCCACCGAGAAGGAAACCTGCTGGGAGATAATACAAAGCATGTCTGGTCATTACAGGCGCATAAGGTTGATCTCCCTCTGGGAGAGGCCCATTATAGACAAGGTCATCGACCAGCATGAAAAAATTCTTGACTGCATCGTAAGGTCCAAAGTGGAAGAGTCCATTGCCGCTTTCAAGGACCATTCCTCAAGGATAATTGTCGAGGAGAAGGAATTGACCGGAAAATACCCCGAGTATTTCAAACTCCAGTCCGATGACGATTTCCTGATGCAGGATTTTCTAAGTATGCTGTAAATGGAGATGAAGACCTTGAAGCTAAGTGATGCCGGTCTTGCAGACAGAAAGAGATGGCAGGACTCCGGTTATGAACTCCCTGTTTTCGACCGCAGCCTGGCAAGGCAGGCCACAATCAAAGATCCCATATGGATCCACTTCGGAGCCGGCAATATCTTCAGAGCCTTTCCGGCCGCGCTGCAGCAGAAGCTGCTGGATGCCGGCGACAGCGACAAAGGCATAATAGTCTGTGAAGGATACGATTATGAGATCATCCATCGGCTGTACAAGCCGTATGATGATCTCTGTCTTCTTGTGGTGCTGAAACCCGATGGACGCATTGAAAAGAAGGTCATCGCCAGCATAATGGAATCACTGGCTGCGGATACCCAGGCCCCTTCCGACTGGCAGAGGCTCAGGGAGATCTTCAGAAATCCGTCCCTCCAGATGGCCAGCTTTACCATTACCGAGAAAGGATACAGCGTTTCCGACGCCAACGGGAATTATTATCCCGCGGTTTTGGACGACTTCCGCAACGGGCCCGGGATGCCCAGGAGCTTCATGGGAAAGGTTTCGGCCCTTTGCTGGGAAAGGTATAAGGCTGGCAGGCTGCCGCTGGCCTGGGTCAGCATGGACAACTGTTCCCATAATGGAGAAAAGCTCTGCAATGCTGTAAGGACCTTTGCCGTTGAATGGGTGAATAACGGTCTGGCCGATCCCGGTTTTCTTGAATATGTGGATGATCCCGAATCGGTGTCCTTCCCCTGGAGCATGATCGACAAAATTACTCCCCGTCCCGACGCAAGCATAAAAGCCATGCTCGAACAGGACGGCTTTGCTGATACAGAGATAATCTGCACCGATAAAAAAACCTATGCGGCTCCCTTCGTGAACGCCGAGGAGCCCCAGTACCTTGTGATCGAGGACCTGTTCCCCAATGGCCGGCCGCCGCTGGAAAAGGCCGGTGTCATATTCACCGACAGGGAAACGGTTAACAGGGTGGAAAAGATGAAGGTCTGCACCTGCCTGAATCCGCTGCATACCGCGCTGGCCGTATTCGGCTGCCTGCTGGGTTATACCTCCATATCGGCGGAGATGGAAGACCCGGTCCTTAAGAGGCTGGTTGAAAGAATAGGCTATGACGAAGGCCTGCCAGTGGTGGTTGACCCGGGCATCATCAGGCCCGTGGACTTCCTGAAGGAGGTCATCGAGGTACGGCTGCCAAATAAATACGTTCCCGATACACCGCAGCGCATCGCCACCGATACATCCCAGAAGATTCCCATTCGCTTCGGCGAGACCATCAAGGCTTACATGCAACGTCCCGGCATGAATGCTTCGGATTTGAACTATATACCCCTTGTCTTTGCCGCCTGGCTAAGGTACCTTCTGGGCATCGATGACGAAGGCAGGCCCTTTGATCCAAGCCCGGATCCCCTGCTGGACCATCTAAGGAAGCACCTTGATGGTATCACGCTGGGATCTCCGGGGCCCTTCGGGGACCGGCTGCGTCCTGTCCTCAGCGACGCCAGGCTGTTCGCTGTCAGCCTTTATGATGCCGGCCTGGCTGAAAAGGTTCTTTCCTGTTTTACAGAGATGGTTTCAGGCGCCGGGGCGGTGAGAAAGCTCCTGGGAAGACTTCTTGGCGTATAATCGGATTTTCTGCGGAAAAGGCAATGAAGGCATGTCATAATTATCAATACAAGGAGTGGTTGGCATGCGCAATTTTATCCATGAGGATTTTCTGCTTCAAAACAAGACGGCCAGGATCCTGTACCATGAATACGCGAAGGATTTGCCCATCATTGATTACCACTGCCACCTGGATCCGAAGGAAATCGCGCAGGATAAAAGGTACCGCAGCATCACCGAGGTATGGCTTGGCGGTGATCACTACAAGTGGCGCGCCATGAGGGCCAACGGCGTCGATGAAGATGAGATCACCGGAAACGCTCCGGACAAGGAGAAATTCCTCAGGTGGGCCGAAACCATGCCATACCTTGTAGGCAATCCGCTCTACCACTGGACCCACCTGGAACTTTTGCGATATTTCGATATTGACAAGCTCCTGGGGCCTGATAACGCCGAGGAGATATGGGAGCGCTGCAACAAGAGGCTCAGCCAGCCTGATTTCTCGGCCAGGGGCATAATAAAGAAGTCAAATGTTGAGGTTATCTGCACCACCGATGACCCGGCCGATACCCTCGAATACCATAAACAGATCAGGGAAGACCCTTCTTTTGATGTCAGGGTCCTGCCCGCCTTCAGGCCCGACAGGGCTGTAAATATAGAAAAGTGGGACTTCAGGGATTACGTCCAATTGCTTTCATTGGCCTCCAACATGCCCATCCGCAGCATTGACGACTTTTATGCCGCCCTTGAAAGCAGGATTGCTTTTTTCCATGAAAACGGGTGCCGGCTGTCGGACCATGCGGTGGAACCCCCGGTATTCGTGACGGGTACTGAAAAGGAAGCTGACGAAGTCTTCAGGAAAGCCCTGGATGGCCAGAAACTGACCGACCGTGAGATCGCCATGTTCAAGACGAGGACCATGCTTTTCCTGGGGAGCCAGTATGCCGAATGGGGATGGGTCATGCAGCTCCATATCGGCACACAGAGGGACAACAACACCCGGATGTTTGAAAAGCTGGGTCCCAACACAGGGTATGACATGATGTCGGATTATACATACTCCCAGCCTCTGGCAAAATTCATGGATACCCTCGACAGGCACGGCCTTCTGCCCAAAACCATCCTTTATGTCATAAACCCGCGGGACAATGAAATGATAGCCACCCTGGCAGGGTGCTTCCAGGGCGATGGTATTCCCGGCAAGATCCAGTTTGGTTCCGGCTGGTGGTTCAACGACCAGAAGGACGGCGTGGTCCGCCAGATGACCGCTCTGGCCAGTATGGGACTGCTGCGCCGGTTCGTGGGCATGCTCACCGATTCAAGAAGCTTCCTTTCCTATACCAGGCATGAGTATTTCAGGAGGATCCTCTGCAATATGCTGGGAACCTGGGTGGAAGCCGGAGAGGCCCCGAACGATATGGACATTATGGGCGGAATGGTGCGGGACATCGCCTATTACAACGCCAAAAACTATTTCGGGTTCTGATACCGGGTGCAACTCCATACTCACAAAAAGCGCGGCAATCTCTGCAATGCCACCCCATGTTAATGCGTGATACAGCCGTGCTGTTCAGTCTCTCCTTCAGTCCTCGTAAATAGAGGTGAGATGCCAGGATGTGAGAGGTTGGAGAATAGATGTTCGAGGTTAGACTAATTTCAATACGTTTCGTTAAGCTATACTCTAACTTCCAACCCCTAAATTCTCTCCTCCAATATGCGGAGTCACTCGAGACAGAAACAGCACGTCTCCTTGTAAGTCCTTGCAGATTTTATGAGTTATCTATTCCTGGTTTCATTGCGAGTAGTGTATTTTCGTGTCATTGCGAGGAGGCTTCAGCCGACGAAGCAATCTCTTGCATTTACCACAGGAACCGTCCCCCTGGTTTGTCTGTCCCCCTGGTTTGTCCTTACCCTGCGTCTGTGGAAACGGGCACCCTGTATTCCTGGTCCTGTTCCACATGATAGATATTCCCCTCGAAGTTCCTCAGGGTCATACCCGTATCCGATTTCTCGATGCAATAATTGGGAAGCAGCGGGATCTTGCCGCCCCCTCCTGTTACATCAACCACGTACAGGGGGATGGCAAAGCCTGAAGTATAACCGATCAGCTTTTCCAGTATCTCGATTCCTCTGCAGACCGGGGTCCTGAAATGCTGAATCCCGCGCGAATAGTCGCAATGATAGAGATAGTAGGGACGGACCCTGTTCTTCACCAGCAGATGGAACAGTTCCTTAAGGATCTCCGGCGAATCGTTGACACCCTTGAGCAGGACGGTCTGGTTGCCAAGGGGTATACCGGCATCGGCCAGCCTGGCCAGAGCCTTTTCAGATTCGGGTGTAATCTCCCTGGGATGGTTGAAGTGGGTGTTTATCCATAAGGGATGGTATTTCTTCAGCACGCTGACAAGGGACTCGGTTATCCTTTGGGGCAAAACCACGGGAGTCCGCGTTCCGATCCTTATAACTTCCACGTGGGGGATCGCCCTGACCGCACCGAGTATCCGGTCCAGGGCCTGGTCGCTCAGGGTGAACGGATCTCCCCCGGATATCAGTACATCGCGTACTTCTTCATGCTTTCTTATGTATTCAATGCCATTTCTGATGTCCTGGGCAGTGATTTCGGCATTCCTGTCCCCCACCTTTCTTTTCCTTGTGCAATGGCGGCAGTAGGTGGAACACTTCATCGTCACAAGAAACAGGACCCTGTCAGGATAGCGGTGTACGATGGACGGCATGGGCGAGTAGGACTCCTCCCGCAGCGGGTCCTCCATCTCCCCTCGTCCTGAAATGAGTTCCCGCTCGTCGGGTATGCACTGCATCCTTATTGGATCGTTTTCATCCTCCCAGTCGATGAGGGAAGCATAGTAAGGGGTAACTGCCATGGGAAAAACATCTGTTACTCTCGAAATGATTTTCTCGTCAACATTGTGGGTATGGGATGGGCGGGGTAGCCTGCCTACAGACATGATCCTGTTTTTCAACTGCCACTTCCAGTCAGACCATTTTTCAGCCTTTTCTTCCTCCTCTTGCCCTTCAGGCTCCGGGTTTGGGCTGTCACTGCTATTTTCCATTGCTAAGACCTCTTCTCCGTTAAAAATTGTGTTTCAGCGGTACTGGTCCGGAACGTGGACTTACCTGCAGGTTAAATCCGAATCAAGTATGGAACAGGCTGACCTTTTTGTAAATGCCAATTAAACCCGAATTTGATCCTTATTGACCTGTTTTGACTCCCATATGATGATTAGTTCCCGGTATTATCCTTTTTCCCGCATTATTGCTGTTTTTTCATCCTTTCCAGCACGGAATCCATGATCATGCCTATCAGTTCCCTGTATGATATCCCGTAATATTTGCAAATAAACGGGAGGTCGGATCGAATGGGGTTCAGCCCGGCCAGGGGATTTACCTCCAGGAAGGAAAGCCGTCCGTCAGCATCCATGCGGAAATCCATGCGGCCGCAATCCCGGCAGCCCAGGCCTCTCCAGGCCTTCAGAGCCAGTTTTCCGCACTGTGCGAGCAGCCGGTCATCAACCTTTCTGTATTCTACCCTCTCCTCGAAGTACTCCTTGTTCTCCCAGGAATAGATGGCATCATCCGAATTATCCCTTATCAGCACCTCTATGGCTCCAAGAACCCTGGCCGATTTCCCGGTCCCGATAATACCCACGGTGAACTCCCTGCCCGGCAGGAACTCCTCCACCAGCACAGGCTGTTTGAACTTTTCCAGGAGTTCTCCGCAAACGCGTTTCAGATCGGCCTTGTTTTCAATCAGGGAGGCAGAACCGACCCCCTTGCTGGTCCCCTCGGCAACAGGTTTTGCGAAAAGCGGGAATGGCAGATCCAGGTTATCGGTGTCCTCCTCGCATTCAACCACCGCAAAATCCGGGGTGGGAATGCCCAGATCCCTGACAATCCTCTTTGTCAGCGCCTTATTAAGCGCCAAGGCCAGAATTGCCGGATCGGAAAAGGTGCAGGGGATTCCATAGGCTTCCAGGAGGGCTGGTACCTGCGCTTCACGACCCATGCCGTACACGCCTTCGCAGATATTGAAAACCAGGTCCCACCTTCTGCCCTCTGACAGCATTCTGACAAGCGCCTTTATATTTCCTATCCTCTCGGTTTCATAACCCAGTTCATTTAGGGTTGATTCAATTCCGGATATGGTTTCCGCACGGTCAAATTCAGCGGCTTCCTCCATGCTGAATCCCTCCGCGAGGTAATCATCCATCAGATCATAGGCCAGTCCGACTTTCATTTCCACGCGCTCCTTTGCAAACCATGAAACATGGCATTATAATCAGTGGTATACATCCAATCTACATCTCCATATCCGTGTTTTCTATGTGCATTTGCGCATATTTAAGACCTATGGGGAGGATTTTTTGGTCAATTTTGCAGGAAGACCGGAAAATCGGTCCCTGATGGGAAAAACGCCTCATTGATTTTTGCTCGGGAGTGCTGTATAATCGCTATGTCGGGATTTTAGCTCAGCTGGGAGAGCACTACACTCACATTGTAGGGGTCACTGGTTCGAGTCCAGTAAGTCCCACCAAAAACCCCCGGAACGGTTGTTCCGGGGGTTTGCTCATATCCGGTGTTGTTCGGGCCGTGTCCAAAAGTGTACGGACCGCTCCTTATGCCACCCTGAACCTGCTTATGGAATCGCTGAGCACTTTTGCGATATCTTCAAGCTGCTGCGCATATTTTGACAGTTCCTCAATTCCTGCAAGCTGCTCCTGGGATGACGCGGTCATCTCCTGTGTAGATGCGGCGATTTGCTGGGATACTGCGTTGATGTTCTGTATCGCAAACATCGCTTCGTCTTTGTAGCTCTCCATATCGGCGACGCCGCTTAAGATATTTTCGACCTTGCCGGCAAGCTGTTCCATGGAAGCAGATATCCTGCTGAATGCTTCCGAAGTGTCCGCCACCGCTTTATTCTGCGATTCGATGATATCATTGGCTGAAAGGGCCCTTTTTGCCACTAGGGCAGTCTGGTTACGGTTGTCCCTGATAATTCTGTCTATCTCTCTTGTGGCTGATACCGTCTGCTCTGCCAACTTTCTGATCTCGTCGGCTACGACCGCGAAACCTCTGCCGGCATCCCCCGCCCGGGCGGCTTCAATAGCCGCGTTCAGGGCAAGCAGGTTGGTTTGGTCGGAAATCCTGTCTATAACCTCTATGATATTGCCAATGGACTCCGAGTTTTCATCCAGGGTCTGGATATCAGAGATGATACCCTGCGTAATTTCAGTGCTTTCCCTTGCTGCCTCTTCAAGATTCCTCACCCTGGACAGGCCAAGCTTTGTAAGGCGGGCTGTATCAGCGGTAAACTCGCCTATTTCCCTGGCATACTCTGAAACGGCATTGATCCTCTCTCCCAGACCCTCCATTTTCTTATTGCACTGATCAGCCTCATTAGCCTGATTCGCCGCCCCGCCAGCTATTTCCTCCACAGTCCTGGCGAACTCACGGGCAGTCATTGCAGCCTTTCTGGATGTGGCAGCTATGGTTCCGGCTGATTCATTAACATTCATGGCTGATTCCGAGGATTTGCCAATCATGCCCCTCATATTTTCCAGCATGCGGTTGAACGCTCTCGCCAGAATGCCGAACTCGTCCCTCCTCACCCTTGCGTAACTGACGGTCAGGTCACCTTCGGCAGCCTTGTTCGACACCTCAATGATGGCTCTCACGGCATTCCCCATGATTATGGCCAGGAAAAGACCGATCGCAATTGCAAACACCACACCCAGAATAGTGGCTATAATGGTTAGCAAACGTATGCTGGAAGCCATATCCGAGAAGTTGGATGTTGGGGCAAGCCCGGCAAGCACATACCCTGTTTCTCCTATTTTGTTGTACAAAGCCAGGTAATCATCGTGTTTGTACTTTACTATGCCGGATCCGGTCGTTTCTTTACCGGAAACGATTTCAGAATAAAGGCCCGTGTTTATCAGCTGGTTTTCCGGTACCGATGTGTCCAGTTCCCGGTTCTCCCCGTCCTGCATGCGATAGGCAATATCCCTTTTGTCCGGGCTTATCAGGTGCAATTCGCTATTTTGCCCCAGGTTGATATCTTCAATGGCCTCGGATATCAGACCGGGCTTTATGGTGATGGCGATTATGCCTTTCGCTTCCGGAGAATAGGGATCTTTAATAAGTCTTACCAAGGCCATCGAGTAGGACGGTATATCCGATATCTGTCCTTCGAGTTCATAAAGGGAACCGATCCAGGATGGGACTCCGTTTTTGTTCTTTGCCAGAACCATCAGATGCCCTCCCTCTATGTTTGTAAGGGCATTTTTGTTAACCTTCCTGTCGGTGGCAGATATCGGCCTTTTGCCGTCAAGGAGTATGATGATATCGTCAATGAAAGCGTTTTTCCTTTTTACGTCCTTGACGAAGGCGTCAACCCCGGTATAGTTGACAATATCGTCATCCCTCGATGTGATATGTTTTATAAAGACGTCGCTCATCACAATCTGGTTGCAGTCGGCGGCAATGTTCGAGAGGGATAGCTCCAAGTATTTGCCGGTCTGTTGCATGGTCCCGGAAATAGAGTTTTCAGCTGTCTCCCTGATGGATTTGAATGCGCTGTTATATGAGAAAAGGCCGAGGAATAGGATGGGGATGATCATGACAGCGACAGCTGCAATGAGTTTGGTCCTTATGCTGTAAAACCAGTTTGAAGGACCCTTTCCAATTCTGCTGAAAAGTTCGCGTATGGCTTTGAAGAACTTCAATGTAAGTCAACCCGCTTTCTGTTAACTTGTGTTGCCTTTGTTTATGCAGCCTTTTGAGCAAATTAAAACAGATTTTCTTTACCACCGGTTTTGTATTTTTAATCAAAGTTTTTGTTTTTTATGACCATTTCCGGAAGACTGTTTCCTGACAAGACAGCCCGGACAACCTTATCATGGTTTACCCATGCGGTTTTCCGGGCTGCCGGTTTACAACGGGACTCTGCCCAATCTGTTGGTATTAAGTTATATGAATAACAGCAGGCTGACTGCCATGACCAGCATACCTGCCACCAGGCCATAGATGGAAAGGTGGGCTTCCCCGTACTCACGGGCTGTGGGCAGAAGCTCGTCAAGGGAAATAAAGACCATGATGCCGGCAACGGCTGCAAACAGGATCCCGTAGACCACATCGTTGAAGAACCGGTACAGTATGGAGTAGCCTATGATGGCGCCTACCGGTTCGGACAGACCCGACAGGAACGAAAGTACAAATGCTTTTTTCCTGTTGTCGGTGGCATAATAGACGGGCACCGATACCGCTATCCCCTCGGGGATGTTGTGAATGGCAATGGCAACTGCAATGGCTATTCCAAGGGTGGGATCCTTGATGGCCGATGTAAAGGTCGCAAGGCCTTCAGGGAAGTTATGGATTGCGATGGCCAAAGCGGTGAACGTGCCAATCCTCATCAGGTTTCCCTCGCATTTTGCCTTCATACCAGGGTCCAGGTCTTCGATCATGCGGCATTCATGGGGGTTTTCAACCGAGGGGACCAGCTTGTCTATCACGGTAATCAAAAGGATACCGCCAAAGAATGCCGCCACGGTTACCCATGATCCCGCCTTGACCCCCAGTGCGCCGACCAGTGAATCCTTCGCCTTGGTAAAGATTTCCGTCATGGATACATAGATCATAACGCCGGCAGAAAAACCGAGGGCTACCGACAGGAATCTGGTATTTGTCCTTTTGGCAAAGAAGGCCAGGGCGCTTCCTATACCCGTGGACAGACCTGCAAAAAGGGTTAAACCAAAAGCAAACAACAAATTGTTCCAGCCGAGATCCATAGATTCCACCTCCGAAGCATCAACATACAGGCCGAACGGCTGAATGAAGGAAAGTTCTGTGCTGAAAAGCAAATCGTCGCCTGGTATCAGTCGGATCAGGCCCTGCCCACAGAATACTCGGACAGGAGCCTGTCCTTGGTTTCCCAAAGAGGTTTTGACAGGTCCACATAATACTTGTGGGGATTCTCAAACCTCTTTACTTCATCCCAAAGGGAGTCCACCTGCTCCATGCAGTATTTTCTTATCTCATCAAGGGGCGGGGTTTCGTATACGCATTCGCCCTTTACGAAAATAGGTGTCAGAAGTTTCCTTGCCCGGAAGTTGACAAGGGTCTTGCGCTTCCAGGTAAAGTCCGGGTCAAATATCTCGTAGGGCCCTGTATCATCGATGACCTCGTCATGGTGGGTAATAACATCGGCCAGGGCTTTGCCGCTGTCCCTGTCATACAGGCGCCAAACCTGCTTGAATCCGGGATTTGTTATCTTCTCTATGTTTTCGCTAACCTTGATCTTGGGTATAATCCTGTCCCCGTCGGCGATGGCCACAAGTTTGTACACCCCTCCGAATACCGGCTCCGAGCGTGATGTGATCAGGCGTTCCCCAACCCCGAACTGGTCCACCTTTGCCCCCTGGATCAGGATGTCATGTATAATGTATTCATCTAATGCGTTGGACGCGATAATCTTGCAGTCCGGGAAGCCGGCCTCATCCAGCATCTTTCTGGCTGCCCTTGAAAGATAGGTGATGTCGCCCGAGTCGATGCGTATTCCTTTGGGCCGGTATCCCATGGGCACGACCACCTCGTTGAATGTTCGTATGGCATTGGGAACACCGGATTTCAGGACATTATAGGTATCCACCAGAAGCACGCAGTTGTCAGGATATATCCTGGCATATGCCCTGAAGGCCTCCAGTTCCGAGTCAAACATCTGTACCCAGCTGTGGGCCATGGTCCCCATGGCAGGAATATTGAAATCCCTCTCGCAGATGGTGCAGGAAGTCCCGACACATCCCCCTATATAGGCTGCCCTGGCTCCATAAATGGCGCCGTCGTATCCCTGGGCCCTTCTTGAGCCAAACTCCATTACCGCACGCCCTTTGGCAGCACGCATGATCCGGTTGGCCTTGGTGGCTATCAGCGACTGGTGGTTGATGGTTAACAGCACCATTGTTTCGACGAGCTGTGCCTGGATCACAGGACCTTTCACCGTAACTATGGGTTCGCCGGGGAATATGGGCGTACCTTCGGGTATTGCCCATACGTCACAGCAAAACCTGAAATTTTTCAGGTAATCCAGGAACTCCTCGCTGAAATCTTTCTCCCTGAGAAATGCAATATCCTCGTCATTGAACTTGAGATTCTTCAGGTAAGCAATCAGTTGCTCAACGCCGGCCATTATGGCGAAACCGCCCTTATCCGGAACCTTTCTGAAAAACATGTCGAAGACGGCAGTTTTATCCCCGAGGCCGTTCTGAAAATATCCATTGGCCATGGTGAGTTCGTAGAAATCGGTTAACATTGTAAGGTTGATACTATCCAGCATCCTGTCCATTTAAAGCGCCTCTTTTCTTTTTTATATGTCCTCAAATCTTTCAGCAACTTCAACGCCACTACTTAGCATACCATACAAAGCCATATAATTCATCCCGTTAATCATTTCAACAACAAGCGCCGTTTATCCGGGTTCCGGTTCGAGATATTCAGAGAAGGCAGGCTGCCAAGCTGGTCATAAGTCTGTGCCAGCGCTTTTATACTTTTCTCAAGAAATCTTTCCCTGTCAGCGGTCTTCACTTCATATCTCCCCTTCCCTTCCATCCGCCATCTTCAGAATTCGGGACAATAGGTATACAGCTTGGACGGCCTGTGGCCGGCAGCCGTTTTGTAACGGTTGGTTTCCTTGACCCTGTTGGCTATCTTCCTTCTGAAGTTGGCCTTAAGGAGTTCCTTGTCCAGTATTACTTCATAAACCTGCTGAAGCTCGGTCAGCGTAAAATACTGCGGCATGAGGCTGAAGGCGATATCGGTATACTCAACCTTGTTTCTGAGCCTTTCTATACCATAGGCGATGATCCTTGCGTGATCGAAGGCTATTCCGCCCGGGTCCTCAATGGAGGTTTCCCAGCGGCCCAGCTTTCCCTCGGATATCAGGGTATGCCTGAGCACTGCAGAAAGGGTTTCGTTTCCATGTCGGAGCGTCAGCCTGCTGAAGCGCTCAATGGCCCTGTTCTCGCCATCCACGGTCTTCTGTTCCCTGAATACCCTGTAGGTTACAGTGAACCAGCAGGCATCATCGGCGTCGTCGCTGGCCTTAATGTTAAGACCGGAACTGTCGGCCAGTGAAAGGTAGGATGTGCTGATTACCCTTGTCCTGGGATCCCTGCGCGGATCGCCCCATGTATACAGCTGCTCGAGATACACGTTTTCTATGCCGGTTTCCTCCTTGAGTTCACGGTATGCGGCCTCCTCCAGGCTCTCGTCCATCTTTACGAATCCGCCCGGAAGGGCCCACTGCCCAATGCAGGGATGTTCCGCCCTCTTGATCATCAGGAGCTTCAGCGCCTTTTCCGGAAGCTTTCTGTAATTGCCGCTCTCCACGTCGGTTACCGTGAAGATGAGCATATCTACCGTTACGGAAGGCCTTTCATACTTCCCGGGGTCATACTGTGCCAGGAATTCCTCTTCGGTAAGTCCCATCCTGTCCCGAACCTTGTCATTCATATGTTCCTGTTCCTTTCACTGATATTGTTGTTTTGATAATATCAATATGTTATTATCATTATAGGCCCATTGGTTGCTTCGGTCAACAGTCATATGAAAAAGAATGCTTTTTCGTATGCAGATACCATGACACAGCCATGGGGAGGCTGCCGCATGAAGCTATATGAATTAATGGCATTAAATGATATAATTATGGTAATATCAGTCATTACAGATTTGCATTCATACCTGCAGGAGGCCATTATGAAACGTTTTACAGCTCTGTTACTCACTTTCCTGATCCTGCTGCCATTTGCGGGATGCGGCTCTGCCAGCGATACCCTCAACAGTCCGGATACTTCTCCGGCAATTTCCGAAGATACGGCTTCGGTGCAACCAAAGGATGACACCGATAAAAACGATCCGGCGGCAACCGATGTTCCCGGCGACAGGATCATCAATATATATTGTCAATCAGATGAACTGTACTGGATTGCCATGAGGTATAAGGAGCTTCATCCGGAATTTCCATACGATATAAGGCTGTATAGTTTTGCCACAGCGGACGTAGATTTTCATGTCGCTCTTAACGAAGCCCTTGAAGCCGGCGGCTCGCGAATGCCCGATATTTACTGTATCGAAAGCGGCCATGTGATGGAATACATCCATGGGGACATGGCCATGTATGCAACGCCGTACAGGGACCTCGGCATTGATGTTGAAAGCCTCGCAAAGGAAGCCGATATCCCCCGGTATGTCATTGACATGGGCTCAAACGCTGATGGCCAGGTGGTCGCCTTAAGCTACCAGGGAACCGGCAGCGCTTTCATATATCGCCGCTCCATAGCGAAGACAGTCTGGGGAACCGATGATCCCGAAATAATCAGGGACAAAATTGGTCCGGGCTGGGACAGGTTCCTCGAAGCGGCAGCCGATCTTAAAGTTAGGGGATATGTCATGGTATCGGGATATGACGATCTCTGGTTCCCCATGGCAGCCAGTGCTGAAAATCCATGGATCGTAGATGGCAAACTCCATATTGATTCCTATCGTGAAGCCTTTCTTGACCTTGCAAAACAGTTCCATGACAGAGGATATACCAACAATACAACAACCTGGTTAACTGAATGGTATGACGGTATGAAAGATACCGGGCCCAAGAAAGTCTTCGGATACTTCGGACCGTCATGGATGGTGAACTATGTCATAACTAATAACTGCGGCGGCAAACAGCCCGGTGAAGGAACCTACGGCGACTGGGCCGTCTGCGAGCCGCCGGCCGGCTTTTTCTGGGGTGGCTTCTGGGTTTTTGTAAATAAGAATTCGGAACACAAGGAAGTTCTTGGCGACCTGATCAGGTGGATCACCCTTGACAGTTCCGAGACGGGTCTTCAGTATTCCTGGGCCAGTGGCACCTACGATGGTAATGGCCGGGTGAGGGATGCAGTAACATCCGGGATGGTCATGAGGAATGTCTCAGGGAAAAGCGATTTTTTAGGCGGCCAGGATATGTTTGAAGTGTTCGACAGGGCAGCGAAGCTCGCAAATGGAAAGAACAGAACCATGTATGATGAATTAATTAATTATTTTTGGCTTGCTGCCGCCCGTGAGCACGCTGAAGGCGGGAAGTCAAAAGAGCAGGTTATTGCAGAGTTCAAACAGAAAGTAAAGGAGCAACTGGACATCATAGTAGAATAGTTTAGGGAGGGGCCGCTATGAAACGCATTGCAGCTTTGCTCCTCATTTTCCTTATTATGCTCCCGGTTGCGGGATGCGGTTCTGATATTGATACCCGGAACAGCACCGATACCAGCCCGGGCGCTTCTCCTGCTGTCTGCGAAGATACGGCCGTACAGCGGCCGACGGCCGAAACCGATAATAACGGTCCGGCAGCAACCGATGCTCCCGGTAAAAAACGGGTGATCAACGCCTACTGTTGCACAATGGAAGAGTATAAAATCATGGAGAGGTATAGGGAACTCCATCCGGAACTCTCCTTCGAAATACATCTTCTTGATACCATTGACATCAGTTATTACGGAGCTCTCAACGATGCCCTCGAGGCCGGCGGCAAAGACATGCCTGATATTTACACTGTCGACAGTGAATACGTGAAAGTTTACACCCGTGGAAAGATGGCCAAGTATGCGGCACCCTATAAGGATCTTGGCATCGATGTTGATACCCTCCTGAAAGAGGCCGATATTTACCAGTATGTAGTTGCACAAACGCCGATGGCCAGTTGGTCGCCTTAAGCTACGAGGGAACGGGAGCCGCTTTCATCTACCGCCGCTCCATCGCCAGGGATGTCTGGGGTACCGACGATCCCGAGATTATCAGGGACAAGATAGGACCGGGCTGGGACAGGTTCCTGGAAGCGGCAGCCGACCTGAGAGCCAGGGGATACAGTATTGTATCGGGATATGATGAGGTGTGGACTCCTATAAGAAACAGCGCTGAAATACCGTGGGTCGACGACGGAAAACTTGTAATCGACCCGGAGTATGAAGCCTTTCTTGACCTTGCAAAAACGCTCCATGGCAACCGATACACCAACGGCACAAGAGGCTGGACCGACGCCTGGTACATGGATATGAGGGATGAAGGCCCCAGGAAAGTCTTCGGATACTTCGGACCGTCATGGATGGTGAACTATATCATAACTGGTAACTGCGGCGGCGAAAAGCCCGGTGAAGGAACCTACGGCGACTGGGCCGTATGCGACCCGCCGGTCGGCTTCTTCTGGGGCGGTATCTGGTTCTTTGTGAATAAGGATTCGGAGTATAAAGAGGAACTTGGCGATTTGATCAGGTGGATTACCCTTGACAGTTCCGAAGAAGGTTTTCAGTATTCCATGGCCAATGGAACCTTCTTCGATGATGGGGTCCGGCCGGCCGCCGCATCGGGGACGGTCATGAGGAATGTCTCCGGTGAATCTGATTTTTTAGGCGGCCAGGATATGTTTGAGGCATTCGACAGGGCAGCGAGGCTTGCAAATGAAAACTACATATCCCGGTATGATATAGCAATCAGCCATTACTGGCTTGATGCAGCCCGTGCGTACGCTGAAGGCGGAAAGTCAAAAGAACAGGTTATTGCAGGTTTTAAACAGAAATTTGAGAACCTGATGGACATTATCGCGCTCCAGGAGGAGTAGCTATGAAACGTCTTGCAGCATTGTTATTAAGCTTCCTGGTCATTATACCTTTTATAATGGCAGGATGCGGCACGTCCGGCGGTATCACGGGAAGTCCGGATGTTACTCCCACTGTGTCCGCGGAGGTTACGCCAACTCCCTCGGAAGATGCTGCGGAACAGGATGCGGCAAACACGCCTGTGCCCAAAAAGGGCGTCATCCATGTATATAGTTTATATAATTATGAGATAATCAGTAAATTCATTGAACACCATCCCGACTTCCCATATGAAATCAAAATGCATCTTTTTGCAACTGCCGAAATTGATTTTAACAAGCATCTTGTCGAACAGCTTGATTCCGGGGGTGAAGATGCGCCTGATATATACATTATTGAAATCACAGATGTATATAAATACTCCAAAGGGGACGCCGCCCGCTATGCGGCGCCATACAAGGATCTTGGAATTGACGTGGATAACCTTGTAAAAGAGGCGGATATTCCCCAATACGTCATCGATGTTGGCGCCAATCCGGAAGGCCGGATCGTTGGCCTTACATATCATGGAACCGGCGGCGCTTTCATATACCGCCGCTCCATCGCAAAAGAGGTCTGGGGAACCGACGATCCCGAAATCATTCAGAGCAAAATTGGTCCGGGCTGGGAGAAGTTTCTTGATGCGGCAGCCGACCTTAAGGAAAAGGGATATGGCATCGTATCGGGATATGACGATATCTGGAAGGCTGTAGAAAACAGCGCCGAAGTTCCCTGGGTCGTCGATGGCAGGCTCGTCATAGGCCCCAGGCGCGAAGCCTTCCTGGACCTGGCAAAACAGCTTCATGACAACCGATATACCAATAATACAAGCAGCTGGACCGATGAATGGTATGCTGATATGAGGGACGAGGGCCAGAAGAAAATCTTTGGTTTTCTCGGACCGTCGTGGTTTGTGGAGTTTATTATTAGAAACAACTGCGGAGGTAAAGAGCCCGGTGAGGGAACCTATGGCGACTGGGCTGTATGCGAGCCTCCCGCAGGCTTCTTCTGGGGCGGTACCTGGGTTTTTGCAAGTAAAAACACCCGGCACAAAGATGCCGTTGGCTATATCATCAAGTGGATAACACTGGACAGCTCAGATACTGGTTTACAGTATTTATGGGCCACCGGGGCTGTTGACGGGCACCGGGAGGCGGCGGCATCGGGCACGGTCATGAGAAAATGCCCGGCTCAATTGGACATCCTTGGCTGCCAGGACATGTTTGAAGTATACGACAGGTGTGCCAGGCTTGCAAAGGGTAACAACAAAACCGAATACGACGAAATGATTAATTACTGGTGGCTTGAACAGGCGCGTGAATATGCAAAGGGCAATAAAACTAGGAAGCAGGCCATCGAGGATTTCAGGAGGAATGTAAAAGACGAGCTGGGTATCATCGTGGAGTAACCGGGATAGTGATGATATGAAAAGACTTGCATGTCTGTAGGCGGTCAGGATATATCGGGCGTGTTCGACAACGCTGCAAAGTTCGCAAATGGCAATGATGCTACAATCCACTACGATTCCATTAATGCCTTCTGGCTTGAGCAGGTACGCGAATATGCGAACGGTGCAAAGACCAGGGATCAGGCTATCGCCGACTTCAAGCAGAGGGTCAGTAACGCATACCCGGACATCATCGTTGAATAGGCTGTAAGATAACCCACTGATTATCCCGTAGCACCCAAATCCCGGGCACTGAGAACAAGCAGAGTCCGGGATTTTTTGTCTCCTGATAAATCCTCCGGCATAACTGCAGAAAAACTGCACGGTGTCCCTGTAACGGACTTGTCCAATAAAACAAAAAGGAAAGAAAAGAGAGGCAAAGGCTGTGTGCAGCCAATGCTTCTCTTTATTATTAATGTGATTGCTCAGATATATACACCCGGATCCGGCCCCATAATACTCACCGGTATAGTATCAGATTTTCCTTGCCACCTCGGCAGCCTCCGCTATTGCATCAATTGCGCGCCTGGGTTTTGCGGCATCGCCAATGATGTAGAACGGAATGCGGCGGTTCTCACAGTAGCTTTTTATTTCGCCATAGTCATTGGGTTTTGCTCCGATGGCAATAACAACATAATCACATTTAAGCTCCTGAAGCTCACCATCCTTCTCTATGACCAGGCCGTTTTCAGTAATCTCCACACATTTAGACCGGTCCATGGTTGCAATATTGTAGCAATAGAGGCTCTCCATGACGCAGATCTTCCTGAATATGCCAAGGTCCCTGCCAATTCCCTCAAGAGCTTCAATTACGGTAACGTTGTTCTTTCTTTCGGCCAGGTACTCGGCAACCTCAAGACCCACCAGGCCTCCGCCCACCACGATCACATCACCACTGGGCCTGACCCTGTCAGACAGTACGTCATAGGCATTGCAGACATTGGGTCTGTCTGTCCCGGGAATGTCAAACCTTGCGGCTTCGGCACCTGTGGCTATGATAACCGCATCTGGAGAAATCTCCTCTATAACCTTACTGTTCACCGGAGTGTTCAGCCTTACATCCACTCCGGCCCTGTAGGTCTGCTCGGCCCTGGAAACGGCCGCTTCCCGCATTTCCTGCTTTCTCGGAGCCAGGCCCGCCAGCAGGAACTGGCCGCCCAGTTCTGAAGATTTTTCGCACAGTATAGGCTCATGCCCCCTCTTTTTCAGGGTGATGGCAGCCTCCATGCCGCCCAGCCCGCCGCCAGCAATGAGAACTCTTTTGGGCTCCCTGGCCGGAACCAGACTGCACTCCTTTTCCCTGCCCACTGCGGGGTTTCTAAGACAGGATAAATGGGGAAACTCGGCCTTATTGGTATACCGGTCCACACATCCCTGGTTGCAGGCGATACAGCGGATAATGTCATCCTCATCTCCTGAACTCGCCTTGTTGCAGAATTCCGGGTCGGCAATCTGGGCACGGCCCATAACCACCATATCAGCCTTATCGCTCGCGATAATATCGTCTGCCTGCCTGGGATCATTGATGCGCCCCACCGCAATTGTAATCATTCCGGTTTCCTTCCGGATGCGAGCAGCGTTTTCCACGTTGAACCCTCTGGGAATATCTATGGACGGAACCTCAAATTTGACGCCTGCGGAATGGGCATTGCCGCGGGATACATCAAGTACATCCACGCCGGCTTCTTTTGCCATCTTGCAGAATTCAATTATATCCTCAATGGTAAGCCCGCCTTCAAGATAATCATCATGAGCAACAATACGCATCAGTATGGGCATGCCTTCCGGAATATTTTCCCGAATCGCCTTTATGCATTCAATGGAGTACCTTGCCCTGTTCTCCAGCGATCCGCCATACTCGTCATCCCTTTTGTTGATGGCGGCGCTTAAAAAGGAGTGGGGAGAATACCCGTGGGCGGCATGGAATTCAACACAGTCAAAGCCCGCTTCCACTGCGCGCCTTGCAGCTTCACCGAAAGCCCTGACCACATCCTTTATAACCTCTTTGGACGCGCCGGGAATAACATGCTCCCCCGCTGGCGTATCGCTGGGTACTATGATCATTGCATTCGGGTCTCCCCCCGCAACAACGATACCGCCCTGCCACAGCTGTATGCAGGCCTTTCCGCCAGCGGCATGAATGGCGTCCGTAAACTTTTTCAAACCGGGAACGAATTTGTCATCGCTGATATTTAAGAAATTACGCGGCGCAGACGGGGCGTGCACCGAAGCCGCTTCTGTGATATTGAGCCCATTGCCGCCTTCAGCGCGGGCTACATGATAATCGATGAGTTTGTCAGTCACATACCCGCCGTCGGCAATCAGGTTGGTTGCCATGGCGGGGAAGACCACTCTGTTTTTCAGTTCCAAATCCCTGATCTTAATTGGTTTGAAAAGATTCTGATATTTCATTCTCAATGCCCTCCATTCCGACCCGGTAACCACCCGTACCCTCAGCCTCCCCTGTACCCCCCTATGATACAGCGGCCGTAAAAGACGCTTTATCAACTGAGGCACCCAGATGGTGCACCGAGGCACAATAATTGTAAATTTTTATCATACCATTACTATAGCATAAGTGGAGAATCCACGTAATTGTTATTATTGCTAACTTCACATGTAATATATTGTAGAATAAGACAACGTTGGTGTTGTAATGAAGAATATACTGGACAAACTGGCGGACTATAAAATGACCCGGCTTCAACCTCCTACTTCTCACTTCTGTAATGGGTATTGGTTTGTATTTTTCCCTTGTGTCTGTCTATATGAACAGATCGACAAACTTCTGCCAGAAGCTTTTTTTCCCGATGGTCTCAACCGGTGCCTCCTTCTCCTTTTCAGGTAACTTGATAGCAGGGGTTCTGATGACGAACTGAACGGAACTGGCCAGACCCTTCTCAGGAACAACGAAGGATACGACCTCTTCGTCTTCCCCATCCTGTCCAACTATCCCTGAAATTGCGGCATCAGTTCCCTTCTTTATAGCCAATCCACCGTCTATCAATTCCTGGGCATGGCCGGGAAGGTCTTTCATGTTGTCACTTATTTCGGTCATTCCTGCTTCGAGGACAGATACCCCATCCGAAAGCCGCCTGCCACCATCCTCCAGTTGTGAGATGCCCTCAAGAAGCTGATCCGAGGCCTGGGTAAGAGCCGTGACCCCCCTGTCAAATCCTTTGTATTCCTCAGACAACCTTGATACGCCCTCTGTATATTGGCCAAGGCCAGCATTTAGTGTAGCAAGATTCTGATAGATTTGTTCCAGCCCGGCAATCTGATCAAGCATTGACTGAGCCATATTGCCCGCCTGGGCGTACGGACTGTTGCTCCCCGCATATTGAGCCAGCATGCGGAGCTGTTCCCTTTCGGCCTCTCCCGGCAGCTGAGACAGAATACCCTGGGTCAATTGCTGATACCCGGCAAGGATGGATTCACCGTTGATGGCAATCTCTGAGAGTCCATCCCTGATGTTCTTGGAGCCATGGGAAACCTGATCCAGTGAAGCGTCAAACTGCTGGTATCCCTGTGCAAAACTTTCCATCCCCCCATGCAATTCTCTGCTCCCAGTAGACAAATCTTTGAGACCAGAGGTTAGCATACCCATACCATTTGACAATTCCATAAGGCCATTCTTAAAGGATTTGGCTCCATCAACCCAGTCCTCCATGCCCTGGCTCAGTTCCCTGAAGCCGTCAACCAGGTCCCCGGAAGACAGGACACTGCCATAATCGACAGCCGATATGCCGATATTGATGCTGTCCATTTCAAAGTCCCTGACATCCAGAACCAGGCGGTAGTTCCCTGATGATCCCGGAAGAATGGTATATGCCAGGGTATTGGTGCTTCCGGCTATAACCCGGGTGGCGCCATCAGCGGAAACGATGGCTGCCCGGTTAAGGTTTACGGGAACCTGTATCTGCAGGGCAAATTTCTCCCTGAAATAATCAGGCGCAGAGTCATTGGGCGTAACAGACAGATCAATCTCCACCCTTCCGCTCCTTCCGGCGAGATCCTTAGCCTCCACCCTGTTTCCGTCAAGGTAGTAATCGATTTTGAAGGTCCAGGGCAACTGTGCTTCGGCAGGTTCACCCTGGTAATAGAAATCCCCGTAGGACTCCTTAAGCTCCCAGGTTATTCTGTCACCCTCTATCGTTGGCTGTATGCCATCGCTCAGGCTTTTGACATCTTTATAATTACCGAAATCAACATATCTGCCGTCCTCGGACACCCTGGTATGGTTGACCACGTAAACCGAGCGCAGCGACCCGTCCTCATTCAACAGGGCATACACCGTTTCATCCTTTATGACGGGTTTGCTCCCGTCTCCAGGGTTGATCCACAGGCTCCCTGACGAACCTGATGCTCCGGCGGGTACGCCGCCGCCGGCCCAAAACCCCGCTGCTGTCAGGGCGGCCATCATAGCAATAACCATCATAACCGCTGCCGCGATAATTGTTTTGTTCCTTATTCTCATGGGGATTGTTCCTCCTTTATATCAGACTTATCCCTTTCTCTCGATTTGAGGGTTGTTTTCCGTATAACACCGTCAAAAATAATCAGCAGTTGAGGAAGCAGCACGAGCACAAGCACGCAGCTTATTGCCGCGCCCCTTCCCAGCAGAAGAATCATTTCCGAAACTGCCCTGATGGAAGAAGCTATTCCAACGCCCATACAGGCGACAAACAGTATCAGGGCCGATGTGATGACGGACCATCCCGAGTCTGTCAGCGCTTTTACGGCAGATTCCTTCTTGCTGAGGGTCTTCCGGTTTTCCATATACCGGTTGGTCAGCAGGATGGCATAGTCAACAGTGGCTCCCAGTTGTATGGCGTTCACCACCAGGTACCCGATGAATGACAGGGTTTCATCCATGAAATATGGCACCGCCATATTGATCCATATGGATGCCTCGATAACCAGTACCAGCAGCACAGGGAGGGACAATGACCGGAAAGTGAAAAGTATGATCAGTCCAACCATGGCTATGGAAATCCAGCTTACCGTTGAGAAGTCCCCGTCCACTACCTGCTTGATATCGGATACACTGCTTGACTGGCCCAGCATGTAATAACCATCGCCATAGAGCTGTCGGGCCATCTGGCTTATCTCATCCACTGCCTGGAGGGTGGGTTCGCTTTCCTCCGGCAGGTCAAGGTTTATGATCATTCGGGTATAATTGTCCGACAAAAAGCTCCTGCGCACGTCATCAGGCAGGATCTCCCTGGGGATGGCCGGATCGGCCAGGGTAACAACAGTCTGAACCGATGTGACATAATCCTTTTCCATCAGTTCATCAGCCAGCCTGACCTCGTCCGGGATGCTCCCGCCCGGCACGAGCAGGACAAGCGGATTGTAATTTCCAAACTTCTCATTTATTCTTTCAAGTTCCTTCCCAAAATCGGAATCCTCGATGGAAAGCATTGAGTTCTCGCCATAAAGGAATGCATTGGCCGACTGGGCGAGGTATGCAGGCACAATAACCATGGCAAGAAGAATGATAACCACTGCCCCGAAACGCACTACACCTTTTCCAAGCTTTGCGAGTGACGGCAGGAAGGATTTATGCCTGGTCCGCTCCAGCAGCCTGTCGGTAAAGAGGGTAACACCGGGCAGCAGGAAAACCACTGTGATGAGGCTCAGGAGAATCCCTTTTACCAGGACTACACCCATATCCAGGCCGATCGTGTAGCGCATGAACATCAGGGCCACAAAACCCGCAACCGTTGTAAGACAGCTTGCCCCGATGGACGAGAAGGAGCTTTTTATAGCCATTTTCATGGCCAGTTCGGCATCCATGCCGTTCTCCTTCTCCTCACGGAATCGATGGAGCAGAAAGATGGCGTAATCCATGGTTATTGCAAACTGGAGAAGGGCTGAACTGGCCTGGGTGATAAAGGATATGCTGGGGAACACCACGTTGGTTCCCATATTGATGATCACCGAAATACCCATGACCATGATATATAGCAATGGTTCAAACCATGAAACCGAGGTCAGAAGCAATATGATGAGTATAACAGGCGCCGCGATGATGGCAGCCGAAACGATCTCCCTTATGGTACTCTCCCGCATGTACTTGGTGGTTACTGCCGATCCTCCGACCGCGCCCCTGTCGCCTAAAATGGCCTGGATCTCGGCTACGGCTTTTCCGGTGTTGAGACTGTAGTCGTCCTCGACAAACTCAACCATGAAGAGGGCTGCGCCATCCTTGTAATAGCTTTCAACCGTCTTTTGGTCCAGGTAATCAAGCGGCTGGTAGATATCAGTCACATCATCCAGCCATATCACCGATTTGACGCCTGCCACCTGTTTCAGGCGCTTTTTGATTTCGGCGGATTCGGTGATGGATACATCCTCAACCATTACGCGGGCTGAACCGGTAAGGGAAAACTCCCTTTCCATGATATCCATAGCCTGGCTTGTTCTCAAATCAGCAGGCAGGTACTTGGCCAGGTTGTAATTTACCTGGACCTCGGGGATAAAGCAGGCACACAGGACCGCAAGCAGAATAAAAACCAGGAATATGGGTTTTCTTCTCTTTACAATGACATCAGCAAGTCTGTCCATAACTATCTCCCAATACTAAACATTAATAAACATTCGTTCATTTTTTCTTCCAAAGACAGGCTATTATGTAACCCATAATAGCCTTTACCAGGTCCGGCCAGTTGTCTTTTAAGTTTTACAGCCGTTTATGCAGGTCCTTGACCAATACTGTTATAGTCTTTTCCATCAGGGCCTCCACCCTGTCGAAATCGTCCCTTAACTCCCTGATGATCAGGTAGAAGCTGTCAACAATGGCATTGGCAATTATTTTGAATATATACGGATCCTTCACCTTCCTGCCGGATGATTGAAGCTGCGCGAGTATATCCTTTTCCAGTCGTCCGGCAATCAGTTCCACCAACCCACTCTTTATATTCTCATACTTCGAATCCTTGCTGTTATGGAACAGTATGTAGATCTCGGCCGTGTACTTCCGATAGATCACCATAATGGCCGAAATGATACCGGATATAAACAGCGGGTCCTCTGCCTCGTTGTACTGGTCAAAGATCGCCCGGGTAATAGCCTGCCATGCCGGATCCATAATATCGTTGAACAGTTCGTCCTTGCTTGGGAAATACCGATATATATTGCCAACGGTGATCCCGGCATTTTTGGCTATAGCCCGCATGGAAGCCTGGGAATAGCTTTTTTTCCCGAATTCCTCCAGCGCGGCCCTCTTTATGGCAGCTTTTACCTCATCCTTCAGATACTGCATTAATAAACTCCTGTTTATTATTGTTTATATTATAGTGCTCTCACTTATCCCCGTCAATATGTTTTGCCGATTTGGATGATTAAATTTCAATTAAAAAGGGAGAAAACATTCTCCCTTTTATACCTGAATCGCAGTATCCGATTTATCTCAGTATTTGCTTCAGAGCGACCTGGCAACCTTGGCCACATTCTCGGCGGTGAACCCGTATCTCTTGAACAGTTCACCGGCCGGGGCGGATTCTCCGAACCTGTCCATGGTGACATAAGCGCCATCAAGGCCCACATATTTGCCCCAGGACACTGAACTTCCCGCTTCAATCGCCACTCTCTTCCTGCAGCCGGACGGCAGAATGCTCTCCTTGTATTCGCTGCTCTGCTTTTCAAATACATCAAGGCAGGGAACGCTTACAACACGCACGGATTTTCCTTCGTCTTCAAGAAGTTTTGCGGCTTCTATCGCAACGCTTACTTCAGATCCGGACGCCATGAGTATGATATCGGGCGATGAGCCATTTTCCTTATGGATGATATATGCGCCCTTCAGCGCCTCCTTTGAGGTGCCATCCAAGACAGGCAGGTTCTGGCGGGACAGCGCAAGAACCGAGGGGGTCTCCTTCTGTGTAAGCGCGCTGAACCATGCAGCCCTTGTTTCCATTTCGTCGGCAGGCCGCCATACATCCATATTGGGCATGCTCCTTAACATTGTGAGCTGTTCAATGGGCTGATGGGTCGGTCCGTCCTCGCCTACGCCTATGCTGTCATGGGTCAGCACAGCGATCTGAGGAATCTTCATAAGGGATGCCAGGCGCAGCATGGGCTTCATGAAGTCCGCGAACACAAGGAAGGTGGCGATATAAGTGCGCAGGCCGCCATGGAGCAGGATGCCGTTGCCAACCGCAGTCATTCCATGTTCGCGCACGCCGAAGTGGATGTTCCTTCCTGCGGGCATATCCTTCGACAGCGAAGCCTCGTCCTTCATAACGGTCTTGTTTGAAGGGCCAAGGTCGGCGCTTCCTCCCACGAGTTCCTTAACAACATCCTTCACATAGTTGATGACGCTGCCTGAGATATTGCGGGTGGCGTTGGCCTTCGTATCCTTTTTCCAGTAATTCTCGTCATTCTCAAGCTTTGCCGCGTTGGAACCGGACATCCAGGCATCCAGTTCAGCCTTTAGCTCAGGATATCTTGCAGAGTACTCCGCGAACATCCTGTTCCATGCATCCTCGGCTGCGGCGCCCTTTTCGGCGATCTTTCCGTAATGCTGGTAAACCTCATCCGGCACATAGAAAGCTTCGTCGTATTTCCAGCCAAGGGTTTCCCTGAGAAGCTTCACGTTTTCCTCACCCAGGGGTTCACCGTGGGCGCTGGCTTTTCCGGCTTTTGCAGGACAGCCGTAACCTATTACGGTGGTTATCTTTATCAGAGATGGCCTGTTTTTCTCTGCCCTGGCTTCTTCTATTGCCCTTCCTATAGCTGCAAGATCAGTGCCGTCAGGAACTTCAATGGTCTGGAAGCCCATGGCTTCAAAGCGCTTTGTCACATCTTCGTGGAAGGCCAGATCGGTACCGCCTTCAATTGTGATCGAGTTGCTGTCATAGAGCACGATCAGCTTGCCAAGGCCAAGGGTACCGGCAAGGGACAGGACCTCGTAGGATATGCCTTCCATCAGGCAGCCGTCGCCGCAAAGGGCATAGGTATAATGATCGAAGATGTTATAACCATCCCGGTTGAACTTGCTCGCAAGGTATCTCTCGGCTATCGCCATTCCTACTGCCATTCCGAGACCAGCTCCCAAAGGACCGGTGGTTGCCTCAACACCGGCGGTATGGCCGTATTCCGGGTGTCCCGGGGTAAGGCTGTCCAGCTGCCTGAACCTCTTCAGTTCTGAAAGGGGCAGATCGTAACCGAACAGGTGCAGCAGCGAGTACAGCATTGCCGATCCGTGGCCGGCGGAGAGGATAAACCTGTCCCTGTTGATCCACTTGGGGTTCTTCGGGTTATGCACCATATGGTTGGCCCAAAGCTCGTAAGCTATGGGGGCCGCTCCCAGGGGGAGTCCCGGATGTCCGGAGTTAGCTTTCTGTACCTGGTCGGCGCTCAGTATCCGTATTGCGTTTACAGCTGTCTGTACGTCCATAATCCTATCTTCCTTTCTTTTTTCTGCCAATATTACCGAGTCTTACGCCGGTTCATGAAACGATCTATGCAGCAGGGCCGTAAAACTACGTTGAAAAGCACCATCTGCTTGTTTTACCAGAACAATTGTAATACAAGTAATGGTGCTTTGTCCACCTTATTTGCCGGGAACAGGGGCATCTTTTTATCCTCCTCATTTGAAAAGGTAAATTCCACTCCAAAAAGGTACAAAGCAGAATTTAGTTTTTCAAAAACAGATAAAAAGATATAGTGGAAATAAGTTATGCAAAAAAGATATGATGTTTTTGGGTGGCGCCTCTTTGGGAGGTATGTATGAGCAAAAACAGGCATTTGACTTTGGAAGGAAGGATTACTATTGAGGTCTTTGCTTCCCTTTATGGGGAAGAAATATTAAAAATGATGGACGTAGAACTTATCCCACCCGATAAGGTCACTCTTCGTCCATCACTTCTCAAATAAATACTTAATTAAGAAACGCCACCCACTATAACTAAACATCTATCTATTTGGGGGTTAGTCTTAGGGATTTTTAATCCCGGAAAAAATCGGCATAGTTTGGTTTATAACCGGCTATGCCGATTTTTCATTTTTTGTGGTGGATGTAGAAACCGGTGGATCAAATTCGCCAATGCAGTTCCATACAATTTTGATACGCTGTACCCGCCTGCCATCAATGCGCTCTGCCTTGTAAACATAGATTTTTTCAACGAATTCCCGGATAATTTCCGCTGTGAGTTCCTTTATGTCCGTATACTTTCTTACCAGGGAGAGGAAGTGGTCAACATTGAGAGCGCTTTCTTTTTCCTCTGTCATAATAGATTTCAGTTCCATTACTCGCTTCTCTAGAACCTGCTGCTCCGCTTCATAGTTTGCGGTCATCTTGGCGAATCGCTCGTCGGATATCTTACCCTCTATATTATCTTCATAAAGCCTTTGGATAATCTCGTCCAGCTTGGCGATGCGGGCTTGTGCCTGTTCCAATTCACGTTTGCTGTCACGCATACTTTTGTCAAGCTCTGACCTTGTTTTCTTAGTTACCATCTCCACGAATTCTTCCTCAAAGTTTCTGGCAAAAGCCGTTACGCGGCGGATACCGTCAAGGAGCAATTCCTCAACGACCACATTGCGTATCTGGTGTGAACTGCAGCCGCCTTTTACCTTGCGGTAGGTAGCGCATACAAAATACTCTTTTTCATGTTCCCAACCTCGCCCGCGCACCTGATACATTTTGTTTCCGCAATCCGCACATAATATCATGCCGGAGAGAAGCGGCATTTCACCCATCGGTGTGAGCCTGCGTCTGCCATCCCTGATTCTCTGCACTACTTCGAATACGGATTCCTCAATAATTGCTTCGTGGGTATTCTTGAAGATCATCCACTCCGACGGGTCATTTTTCATCTGCTTTTTCTGCTTATAGGACTTACGGTAAGTTTTGAAATTAACCGTATGTCCCAAATATTCCTGCCTTGAAAGCATATGAACTATTGTGCTGCCTCGCCAGACATAATCATCGTCATGGCCTCTGTTGTCCGGAATATTGATTCCGTTTTTCCTGGCGTGAGCTGTTGGATTCATAATTCTGCGATTGGTGAATTCCTTGGCTATCTGCGAAGGGCCATACCCTTGCATACACAAGTGGAATGCCTCGCGTACCACTTTGGCGGCTTCTTCATCGACTATCCAGCGTGTCTTGTCCTCCGGGTCTTTGATATAACCGTAAGGCGGATTGGTGCAGAGTGGTTTGCCAGACTGCCCTTTCGACTTGAAAACGGCGCGTATCTTCTTGCTCGTATCCTTGGCATACCATTCGTTGATGATATTAAGAAACGGAGTAAAATCACTGTCCTGTTGATTGGCACTGTCAACATTATTGTTTATTGCTATGAAGCGAATGTCGGAGCCGGGAAAGAGCACTTCGGTATAGTAGCCGACCTTTAGATAATCTCTTCCGAGACGGCTCATGTCCTTGACAATGACTGTGCCAATCCTGCCTTCTTCCACTTGGGAGATAAGGCGCTGCCAATCCGGGCGGTCGAAGTTCGTACCACTATAGCCATCATCCACAAAGAACTCAGTGTTTGTAAAACCGTTGTCATCAGCGTACTTCTGTAAAATGGTCTTCTGATTTTTAATGCTGTTAGAATCACCCTGCAGTTCGTCATCTCGTGAAAGACGGCAATACAGAGCGGTTATTTTATCGTTATTCTTCACAGCAGTATAAGACTGCCTGCTATTCATGTTTACCTCCTTTCCGACAGTCTTCAAGCGGTACTCTATGTTCCCGTACTGCCGCGAAGAAGTCAAGTTATTTTGATTAAGAAGCCTTATTTAATTTAAGCTTTGCTGTGTCGTTAAGTATCATGCGTTTCAGCTTGTCATAGGCAGTTTCTTTGGCAGTGCTGCTGACTGCTGATTCTATAATGTAGAGAGTATCACCGATTACCTTTTCGGTAACGCAGATGGTCTTCTCAGCCATAAGGCACTCCTCCTTTCTGACATTGGGGGTAGGGGGTAATTAATCCTTACACCCTTTCGATCGTGCAACGGGCGTGGGGTTTCACGCAAAAAAACGCGAATTCAAACGGGGTATTAAAGGAACAACCGGGATAAAATTCATATAATTGAAATAAATTTGGTGTGTATTTCATCTTGGGAACGTTCATTCTTTAGGAGAAAAGGTACAGCAGGATATTCCACTGTGCCTTTCCACCATATGTCTTAACCGTTGGTCTCGGTATTCATCTGAATTACCTTCACTGCCTCTTGGCGGATAAGTTTTCCGTCAACAAATTCAAAGGCAAGGTAACCCATCTGGTCGAGCAGGGCAAACTTCTCTGATAGTGCCCTCACGCTGACAGGGCTTCTGCAGATGATCCAGTAGTAGCTAAAATCACCGAAGGCTATAGGCTTTGAATCAGACTCCATATCCGGCATAAACTCTGATATAAATACCTTTTTACCGAGGATGGTATCATCGCTGTTGCGCCAAAGGTAGTTTCCGGCTTCGTCCTTCATTGTGCGAAGGGCAAGAGCGGTTTTATCATTCATGAGCCATACGGCATTTTTACGGTATTCCGACTTCACAGAGAAGTACAGGCGGATTATATGATCATAGGTGATTTCATCGACGGAATATGCAACCTCAGCGCCGTTTGCATCGTTTAAGATACCTGTCGGCATATGCACACCGGTACCGTTAATAAAGGCGTTGTCCTCAGCTTTGGCAAAGTTCCTGGCAAGGCGCTTTACAAGGTAGCTTTCGATGTCGAATGCGGCATCGCGGACAAAGTCCGAATTCATTTTTACAAGAGCAGCGAGCTTATGGCTTTCAACGGTGTATTGAGTGAAATCATTTAGTCCGTCAAAAACTGGGATAGCGCCGCCTTCCGGCACAAACTGCGCAAGGTCATCATATTCCTTTGCAAGGATGTGATAGCTGCCTTCATATACATTAAATGTTGTGCCGATTTTACGGAACAGGCTTTCGTTTTTGATGGCTGTTTCATATTTGTTATTTGTGGCATTTGGCATGACATAAGTACCTGTATCGCTGCTGCGGCCTTCGGAAAGTCCGGAATAATCGTTTTCCTTGCCGCGCATGGCATTCCAGAAGTGCTTACTGTATTCCGGCTGACCAGTATATACTCTGACTTCAGTATAATTCATGGCGTTCCCTCCTTAAATCTTATCGCAGAATGGACAGGCATAGAGACCGAGGTCATGGTAGCTGAGCGATCTTCCTACCTGTTTCAAGTGGTGGTGGCATTTCGGACACAGAATGTTATATGCCATAGCTCCTTCAATGGTGTGAGGATGCTTTGCATGGAGGCGGTATCGCAATTTTAACTTTCCTTTATCGTCTTCGATGACAACATCGGAAAGATGCAGGTCGCACATGGTATGGGCGAACTCATCGGAATAGTAAGTGTGCTGCGGTCGCAGCAAAGAGCCTTCCTTGTTCATTTTCATAAGCGGATAATTCATGATTTTTCCCTCCTCAAAATTAAGATGTTTAAATGCGGTTGATGATATTTCCTGTAGATTAATTGCTGAACGTTCGTCATGTTGAATCGCTATAACTGTTCCTCCCTCCAGTGATACTTCCGGTGACAGAAGTGACAGTTCAGTGACAGTAGTTTTGATGAACTGTCACGCTGAAAAGCGACTCGTAGCAAGGCTTTTATAGCTTAAGTGACAAAAATGACAGAACTTTTCATTTCATACTCACAACAGCTCATAATCCTTTCCTTGTTCTCTGTACAATTCCAAACTTTATTTTTCCCGCCAAGAAGTTTGAAAGACTGTCACTACTGTCACTTGTGGCTGGAAACCCTTGATATATGGGCTTTTTAACGGTGACAGTTGCCTGTGAGAACTGTCACTCGACTGTCACTTCTGTCACTTTAAGCAAGAAAATCCGTACTGTCATAGCCATAAGCCTTCTTGTACTGCTCCTTTGCCTCAATGGTGAGGGTGAGGTTTTTATAATAGGTGCCTTTATTGGTATGAACGGTCATCTCCTTAAAGGTGCAGCCGAGATGGGATGCCAATGTCTCTCTGAACTCTTTGGCTGTCTTGGCAAAGCCGTTATTGTTGTCATGGCACCATGCCCTGTAAACATCGTAGATGCGGCTTGTTGTAGCGGAATCATTAAACTTGCCTTCTGACCGCTCGCACATACATTCCTCATAGAAGGAGATCACAGTATTGTTCTCTGACATATATTGCTCTCTTGCAAGGCTTACACTGTCCGGTTCGGAAAAGCTGTACCCGTTTGCAATAACCAACTGCAGCGCCTTAACAGCCTTGTAGACGATGCCATCACGCTCGGCATACATTTTGTCAAGGAGTGTTTTGTCCTGCTTGTCCTTTGGAATGACATTAGGGCAGCGCACCACCATGATGCGGTCATAGACCCATTTGCCATCATCGCCGCCAAACTTGGGAAGTCTGTTCATGCAAAACCAGAGCAGCCCGTTGTAGGTGAACTCAAAGGCCTGCTGTCCTTTGAACTCAGCATATAGGCTATCGCCACCGGTTATTTTCTTAAATGTTTTCAACTCATCTACGGATAGAAAACTCATATCAGAGCTACCGGCAAGTCGTGTGCCGTAAATCGCGCCGGTGCCGAAACGCGCTTCAATCTCCTTAAGGTCGATTCCTATAAAGTTACCCTTGCCGAGCAACCGCTCTACAAGACTCTTTAGCTGAGATTTGCCGGTGTCGCCATCGCCGACAAGGAAAAGTGCTTTTTTCATTCGCCATCCCTTGATGTTGGAGATGCATACACCGATAAACTCAAGGAGCAGGTGTTCTATGGCCTTGTCTCCGTCTGTGAGGGTGCGCATATACCTGTCGAAGACCGGCGTGGGCGTTTCCCTTCCCGACCAGTTGCACGGAATCTGAATGGTGGAGAGGATATCCGGGGAGTGTGGTAGAAGAATGGCATTATCTGCAGTGATACGGAGCAGGCCATTCCTGAAGTTGATTAAATCCTCATCGGCATTTAGCTCTTCCTGGCTAACATAATTAAGGTCAGTGGTGATATGCTGTAAAGTTTCGCTGACGATGCCCATTCTCACAAGTTCCTCGTCATAATCCGCGATGTACTGCTTGATAATGCCCATCAGCATATTGTCGGCATAGAACCGATAACAGCCGTTTTCGTAGACATATTTCAAAAGGCCCTGCTTTCCGTTATCCCTTACAAGCACATAGCGGAGATGCTCGCGTACGTACTTTGCAAGGAGCGGAACGCTGACATAGGGTTCACCGGTCTGTTCATGAAATTTGATGAAGTATGGATGCTCCATCCTGGATTTATGAAAGGTGCCATGACAGGCATTAATACCGGCATTGATTGTGGCTTCTCTGTAATCGTCACGCTCCCATTTTTCACGGTAGAGGGCAGAACTGCGGAAGATTTCATCAATAGCAGCGGGATCTGGCCCGGTACGGAATGCAATCATGGCGCACAGCGCCGCGTCAGCCTCGGAGTGAGAGCCATATCCGGAGATATCTCCATCGTCATACAGCTTCTTGAATTTCTCTCCGTTTTTCTGCTTGCGTAAGTTGCAGACAATATCGAAAACGGCGCGGTCGCCGTCACGTTTTTGGCTGTATCTTGCTTTCTTGGACTTCCTCATGTTCTTATCGAGAGTTAGCAAAATGGCTGCTGTGCTTTCTTTGAGTTGTTCATTCAGAATCACATCGCCGGTATAAGCTGCAAAGCGATTTGTAAGACCGCCTACATACAACTCCAGATGATTGTTCGGATTTTTCATATAGTATGCTTTATCTAACCTGGGATTGCCGTTTTTGTCTACATAAGTCGGTAGCTTTTCAAAATCACACTTACCGTAAATGTGAATACCGTTTCCACTGACGGAACGCTCGGTATAGGAGTTGAAGCGTTCAAGCAGTATCTGTATGAAGGGATCTGCGATAGGCCTGTGGTCGATGTCAAGGAAGAAGTAGCCTTTCGGTATCACAAAACCTAAACCTGCAGCGCTCTGCTTCTTCAGTGAGCTGAGTGCTTCGTCGTAGGTAACCCATGTGTGCCGGTATTTTTCATTAGTGCCTGTCGCCCCACCGCCAGAAGCAAAGGGAATTTTGTTGATACGGTCGCCATCCATTTCTTTGCGCCAAAGAAACCATATCTTCATATCCATCAGTTCCTGCATTGCGTTTGCCGTTTTGTCCACCTCCTCTCCGCTGCATTTTGTGCTGCCATTATTCGTTCGCCGAGTTTATGACCAACCACTCTTTAAAAGCTTCAACCGGAATCAGGATTCTCGTACCAACTCGTATGACTGGAAATCCCGGCTTTTTTACAAGTTCGTAGGCCTTCGGCAGACTAATGCCCATCTGTGCCGACAGTTCCTGCACGCTCATGGTCGTCTTTTCCATATACTCTTTCCTCCTTATCTTTATAGTTGTTTCGGTTTCTACATCCACCATTCGCTACCGTTCCTAAGGTAGCCACTTGATCGTGGTCTCCTCGTATCCGATTGCAGCAGAAGCGCTCCGGCTTTCACCATCGTGGCGGCGACGCTGCAAAAGTATCTCTTGCGGGTGGACTATTCAGTTGTCAAGGAACCGGGAATCAAGTAGTTTTACAATTTGTTCTTGTTTTTAATGTCATTGTATAATACAATGTAATCGAAGTTAAATTTTCAACGCTTACAATAACGATTACATTCAAAGGATGATTGCCATGAAAAAACTGCCGGTAGAAAATCTCGGTTTCGTTGAAATTGGCGGCGTTGGCGAGATGATATATAGGGCTGTGCGATTCCCTGAGTATGTTCCGGACTATGACGATGGTGGCGAAGTATTGAAGCCCGTTTTCACAGGACTTCATGCTCCGGAAAGCGGTACTGATTATTCACTTACCGGACAGGAGCTATTGGTTAGTCTGTGTAATCTTTACGGGAAATTAAATAACCCAGACAGCACTGTTCCGGTTACAGATGCCGTCTGGGATTGGTGCAGAAACAATATTCACCCCTACAACATAGACAGTCTTTATGAAATGCTGGATAGCGAGAAGTTTGCACATATAACGTACATGGATTTGATTCAGAAAGATGCCACATTCTATGTAGATCAATTCATAAAGGATCTATGCAGTCTGGGTACTGTATTTGAGCTTTACTTCGCCTTGAGAAGGGTTAAATACTACGGAGAAATTGACTATGCGCGAAATCTATATTATGAAGGCAGGCTTTGTGACAGCTTTGCTTTTCTTGAAAGATACCGACAATATGAGGACGACGAGGAATACAAGGCCCATCTATTAGAGAATTACAATGAACACATATCCCAAGTGATAGATATGTTTCCGGACTTCCGTATAAGGCTGAAATTAGATAAGAAAACCGAGAAAGTGATGTACGGAGCCGATATTCAATCGGTGTTTGATATTTGCTGGTACACCTTTTCCAGAATGGTAGCAGACGTTGCACCACCGGTAGATGAAGATTTAAACTATTTTGAATCACAAGGATCGATACTCTCATGCCTTGCCTGTGGCAAATATTTTGTGCGGCATTCAAGCCGTCAGCTATATTGCAATAGTTGGGATTGCCAAGCCGAGCGCAATCGCAAAAACAGGCGAGCAAGCTATGCTCGGAAGAAGGCCAAGGAAGTAGAAAAGAAAACATTTCAATAAACCTTATTACATTGAACAGTGTGGATATAACAGCCGAGGTCTACTTGGACTTTTTTGAGATTTTCCTTGATAAAAGATGTATCCACCTCAGATAGCGATGTCATTCTCATTATTGTTTAGCATCCAATACTATCACTATTTTTATATGATTAATAAAAAGAAAATTATAAAATCAGAATATCTTTTTCCTCTTTCCAGTTGTTTACCGAGGGTTTCCTTTTCAGGATAACTTACTAAATTAGAAACAAGCATTTTAGATGAGTTAGTCTGACATTTCATAATAATATAAAACGATAATTTAATTGTCGAAATCAGAAAAGTAATAGAAACAAACAATTTCACTAAAGTTTTTTCTTGTATCTGTATTTAAGTTTTAAGCCAGAAAAATCAATGAATGTTATTACCTATACAATGCCAACTTATAGTGATATAATTCCATATTATAACATAATAATAGGGGGTATACGAGTGATAGTTCACCAGCCGTATGATAAGCAATTAGGAATACAGTTAATTGAGTGCATGCAAAGCAACAAGTATAGTCAGCTTACAATTATGGTTGCTTATGCCAAGTTAAGTGGAGTTTACAGGCTTACTCCTTATATTGATAAATTTCGCAGGAATGGTGGCGAAGTTCGGATAGTAGTCGGAATTGACCAGCAGAATACGACATATGATGCGTTACTACAGTTATCTAAACTTTCTGATAAGCTTTTTATTTTTCACTCTGAAAGTGCTGCCCAAACATTTCACATCAAATGTTATTGGTTAAAAGGTAAAAACGAATCTTGGTATGCAATAGGCTCTAACAATCTCACTGCAGGTGGCCTTTTCAGTAATTACGAACTTTGTATTACGAACTCTGTTACAGGTGATAGGGCAAGCAGTATAAATTCTGAACTTGAATCTATATATTCTACATATACAGACTTATCTTCGGTTTGCACTCACAAAGTTGACAATGCCTTTCTTGATCAGCTTTTAAGAAGCAATTATGTAGTTAGTGAAATTCAGCAGCGAAAATATCTTGCTGAAGCTGCAAAGCAAGCAAGGGTTGACATTCCAAAAAACAAGCTTTTTGGAACCGAAGTTTTTCCGGCACCATCGCTTCCAGTAGAATATCGAAAAGCGAAAGTATCTAAAGAAAAAAAGGATTCTACCGTACAACCAGAAACTAAACAGGTACAACGGCTTGTTCCTTCTGCAGTTGACAAGTATCAGAATAATTACCTTATTAGGCTTGTGCCACGCGCTGGAGATCGATCTAAGCAGGTACATTTCACTGTTGATCTTCTGGAAAATTTTTTCTGCTTAAGCCCTGGTGATGGAATCTTAGTTCAAGAAATGTTCTCTAATGGTGAAGTAGGCGAAATTGAACAGCGACAAGTGGTGTTTAGTAAACGCAACAGGAATGTAAAAATTGAACTCGCTGGTGCCGCTATACTTGATACAAATTACCCAGAAAATCCTGATACTCGACCAATTCTTATTTTAAAACGAGTAAATAATAATTTGTTTGTCTATATGATAATTATGGAAGGTGATGATGGGTATTCTGCGATAAACTCGCGTTTAAGGAGTCTTCCTACTGGTCGCTCACTTCCATATGAAGTTATTGATGAAAATACCATGTTTTCCCTCTGGGGTAATTGCCCAATTACATAATTCCCAAAAAAAGAACTGTAGGCGAACAAAGTGCCTACAGTTTTTTCATTAGATAGGTTTGTGTCGAAATAAACTTTTGTAAGAAGGAGCTTTCGAGTTTTTCTTTTTCGGATCTGGTTTTTGAACAATGATAATGTATTCGTTCACATTTTTGAACAAAAAATTTGGCGGATATGGGTAACTCCCAAATATTGGTCTTTGTGAATTAGCAGAACCCCACCGACCGCCAGTTCCATCTTTATTCCATATAATTTGATTTATTAGTGCGAAACCACAGTCCTGCATAATTTTAGTCATATCAGTAGCTAATGGGATAGTAATCAACCCATATTCTTTCGTATTCTGGTTTACATTTGCAGTTACAACACAAAGTTTTCTTCCCGGGATAAGTATGCGATAGCACTCTTGAAATACCTTTTTCAAATCCATTAAAAAATCATCGTAGAATTCATATCCTCCAATATTATCGTTGTAATCACCATAATCTGCTTTATTCCAATATGGAGGCGATGTGACTACAATTCCCACACTATTGTCTTTAACCAATGACATATCACAAGAACTTGAATTGTAAATCACAAATTTTGGATCTTGTATTTTCTCTTTTTCTGCTGTTTCATATAATCTCTTTAGTGATTGAGTATAATATTCTTTGTTTGTTTCAAACCCTATATACGAACGTTTTGTTTGAAGTGATACTTTTCCAGTTGTCGCCATTCCTGAAAAGGGATCTAAAACTGTTTCGCCAACGAAGGAAAACATCCTTATCAATCGATAAGGTATTTCTGGTGGAAATACTGCTGGGTGAATATCATCTCTTACGTTTGCAATACTCCAAACAGTTTTAGTCCACTCTTTCCATTCTTCACTCGTTAGTTTTGATGCCTCTTTTATATCAGACGTAATAACATTTGACATTGTCATATCTACCTCTTCCATTTTTTTCTATTGCATTGTACTTGATTAATGTACCAATTTCCAATATTAGCACAAAAACTTTCTGGTAATTTCAGTGCATTTATTATTATTTCTTCGATTCTTTCGACGATACCCATTACATTCCAATGAGAATAATTGACTATTTCCTTTCCAGCATTATATGAGTAAGTAGGATTCATCTTTATCCTGGCACAATACTCTCTGCCGAGGGTGCATAATTCTCTATACTGTTCTTCTGAAAAATCATCTTTACCAATATGATAGTCAGAAAGGAAAGATGTATTAAGATGGAACCCATCTCCAATAACTGTCCAATACCAATATGCAATTCGATTACTTAATAGTGCAATGCTAAAATCTCGTTCATCTTTTTCTTTAAAAGCAAATGAAGTACATGTTCTTGACACATATAGATTTCCGTTTTCATCACGCGAGGGAGGAAAATGATCATAAGCGCAAATCCAATTATATGCTGTTCCATTCAGAACGAGAAGGATATTCTCCTCATTTGCATGTGAAACTAAATCTGTTATGCAAGTTCTACCATTGCTTATTTGTAAGAATGCAGTTTTCTCACCATAAGAAGAAAGTTTAGGTACCCTTTTCTCAATGCTAATATCAGTTATATCGCATAATACTATATTTTCGAATAGCTCATTTCTGTTCGTAGATGTCCATCTTTGCAATCTTGTAGTATATATCGCATTATTGTTGTTCAATGCCTTTCTGAATAAAATTGTGTTACGAGTTTTTACTTGATCTCCGAATAATGAATCCGGACTCCTATCAAAATTATAGAACTCCCAACATGCACAGTCATTCTGTATTTTTCTTCTCAGATTAATAAACCCCTGGCCTTGCGAGTAACAAACAGATAATGGCAAAACAAGAGCAGAGCAACTCACCTGTGATGAGTATTTAATCATATTATCAACATATGTAATAAATAAATTTGATGATTTTCCTAGTGTCACATATGGAGGATTACCGATAATGCAATCATAAGTGTCGGGTAACTTCTCATTGCGTCTAATAACTTCATCGAGATTTGTTGAGTCGCCCACATAAAAACAATCGCACAGGATACTCCAAATTTCATCTAATTGATCTATAGCTGTGAGATAATTATCCAGATAATATGTTGCAAAAACCATCTTACAACTATCTATTGCATTTGGACTTATATCTACTCCCCAAATACATTTTCTCATCAGTTGTAATGATCTCTTTAAGTCATGTTCTGCATTGAACGAGTTTTCTAAACGAAGGAATACTTTTAATAAGAAAACACCCGTTCCACAACTACAATCAATAAAAGAAGGCTCAACTAATTTATTATTGGCAAATAATGCATCCATGCATTGAGATACCATGAAATCAATTACATCTTCTGGGGTGTAATAAATTCCTTGCTTTTTCTTTTTGGAATTTTGGTTCCTAACCCCTCTTTTAACATCTATCGAAAAATACTCATCGGTATCATACTCAAGTGCCTCATATGCATAGTTTAAAAGCTTGCGCCAATCAGGTAATTTATTAAGACTTAGCAAAATGCTGATTGTTCGCTCAACATTGATTGAATAACTATCCAAGTGCTCGCTAATCCAATCCTTGCTTAGGCTAACTAAATTTGATTTATTAAGAAAATCCGACAACACACAAGGGGGATTGTTATTATGCTTTTGATCGATAAGCATATAGAGTAAACAAATCATAACAATTCGCCTTGTATCATCTGAAGAAAATCTTATGGATAAATTATCTTCAATTAATGCAATTCTGGCTTTTTGAATAATATCAGCTAAAGAGGTTATTCTTGTATTTTGTTCAGTTATACTCACATTCATATATCAGCCTTCACCTCTTTTTCAGATATCTTCAGAATTAATTCACGATTTTTCACATCAAAATAAATATCAAAATGCGTTTTACCCGGAACCACTGGCAGGTTATTTTCAATGGCTCTTGGCAGGCGTATTCTGTTATCTTTGTGTAGAAGATATGTACTCAAAAAAATCCTTTCACTATCATTAATTTTTCTCATTCATAGTCCTCCTACAACGAACTATTTTTAGGTCAATTTCGCCCTAATTATGGGTCATTTTAATTATACAAAATAATTAATCCTAAGTCAATCTGTGCTTTTTCTAAACTAATTTCCGAACATGCCATTAAGCACAGATTTATTCTCATCCAAATACATTTAATTACAAAAACTATCATCTAATTTCAAACGAAAAGAAAACGACCATGCCAGAGCATTTCTACTCTTACATAGCCGTTGCTTTGTATCCTCCGCTTGAAGAGAGTCGGTCAAAAATTTACTTGTTTTCATAAATCCCTAAATCCAACTCCCGTTAGGGGGTGAATTTACTTTTTCAAAAAAGCCAAGTAATATTTCACTCTTAGTTTATCATACCCTAAATCGGGTTTAAAGACTAACATTTTATACTTATTTAGCTTCTTTGTCAGCCATATAATTACATCATCGCTATATTTTGGTCCATAACTGATCAGTCACAATATCACCAAATGCAGGTTCTTTCTGGTCTCACTAAATCTGTGGAATTTTCTTTTGCAAAGCGGAATTTACTTTTTCAATTGACCTCTTTTTATCCTTTCCCCATCCTTATGTTAATGGTAACCCTGCCGCTGTCATCCCATTCCTTAAGGATTCTCATGGCTTCGGAAGCTGCGAGGCAGGCCTTTTCCTCGCCCCCGGCGTCTCCCCACCTGTCCAGGACCCTGTTGGACACTACCGCCAGCACGGCGCCCATTCTCATCCCGTGTAGTTTGCCCACAACGAACTGCGCCGCTGCTTCCATCTCTATGTTCGTCACCTTTGCAGCGGCAAGGTCGGGGATTATGTTTTCCGCGAAACTTGGCCAAAAGCCGCTTTTATCCTCATTAAGGGGCCTTCCCTGCCCTATATAGAAGCTGCCCACCGTATAGCACAACCCCAGCCCGTACCTGAAACCAAGACGCTCACAGGCTTCCATAAGCGCCATTACAACATAGATATCCGCATATGCGGGGTATTCAGGCTCAACATAGGATGAAGAAGTGCCGTCCTTCCTGACACATGCAACAGGAATGATAAGATCACCCAGGTCGAATTCGGGAACGATGCAGCCCGTGGTACCCACGCGGATGCAGGTATGCACCCCCACAACATTGAGCTCATGCAGGCATATCTCCGAACTCGGCCCTCCTATGCCCGTGGAAGTACATGCGATTTCCATGCCTTTATACTTTCCCCTGACGGTCCTGAACTCCCGGTTAAAGGCTACTTCTTCAGCCTCTTCCCAGTCTTCGGCGATCTTCAGCGTCCTTTCGGGCGCCCCGGGAAGAATAATATATCCGGGCACGTCACCGGGCTTAAGCTGAAGGTGGTATACCCCGTCATTGTCCGCCCTGGGCGCAGATGCCCTGTTAACCTTCTCTTCCATCATCCACATCTCCTCTTTATTCGGCTTATCCATTTATTATTCACGGGACAGCAGCATCCTTGCAAACGCCCTTGCGCCATTAACCGCGGATTCGGTCTGGAACGACGCCAGGTCATCCTCGTCCCGTACCGAAAACATACCCATATACTTAAGGTTGGAATGCTTGCAGAACCTTTTGATTCCGGTTTCAAAAGGACCGGTCGCATAACCCCTTTCATAGCCGTGGGTGGCGATTATGGCTATCTTTTTCCCTTCCCATAATGAGCCTTTTGCGGAGCCATAGTATTTATTAAGCCCGTAATGGCGGTCGAGCAGAGCCTTCATGGGCGCAGGACAGTACCAGGTATAAATCGGGGTGGCAAGAACGATGCAGTCGGATTCTATCATCCGGTTTATTATTCCCGGGACATCATCGTCGTCAATGACGCATCCGTATTCACCGCTTACATGCTGGCAGGCATAGCAGCCTTTGCAAGGCTTGATATTCTTATCCGCCAGGGTTATATATGTAACCTCGGCCCCGTTTCGTTTAAGTTCGTCTACAAATGGCTTTGTCAGTTCGGCGGTATTGCCGTTCAGTTTTGGGCTTCCCATAAGTACGCAGAATTTCATTTGTGCTGCCTCCTTGTTGGTTCTCTTTACATTTCACCGGTCATCAGGGACTGCCCTGCGTGTATAGCCGTCGGAAAACCTTATTATCCTCATGCTATAAAGAATGGCCCACGGCCACGGCAGGCGTCTATTTGCAGTTCTTTTAGGTGTATCAAAATATCCACATAGAATAATTACCCCATTTTTTACCGGCCATATAGGGCAGTTCCGCCTGGGCCAACTATTGCGCCACTGGTTCGGTGTTTGCGTTGTAATACTCATCCAGCCACTCATTGAAAAGCTTATCATCATTTGTGCCCCAATTCGCCTTGTTTATAAAATCCTCCAGATCGTTTGCCTCCAGAAAAGCCCGTACTCTGCCGTATTCTTCATTCATATGGAGATACAGCAGAAACACAGCCAATGACGCATCCTCTGTTGCACCCTTAAGGGATATCAATCCATTTTTCATCAGGTTCCTGTATTGAACCTCGCTGATATTGCCATTTACTATGTCTGCAAGATCATACAGCAGCTTAAACTCCGGAATGGTAAAATCAATAAACCCCAGGCAGAACGAGTTCATTTCCTCCGGCCTGTTTTTATTGCCCTTTTTGTAGTCGATCACACCATGGGTCATCAAGTGCGCCAGTTCATGCGTAAACGCGTTGTTGGCGATTCCTTCGGGAGGAGGTCCGTATTTTTCATACATCTCTTCCGGTAAATTGAACATATCAACAATATATATGTTTTCATAGTCCGTACAAGCGTTGGTGCTCCTTTTCCGGAACTGTACCACGTCATTTTCGAGCGGCAGAACAGCAACGTTGAAATGCGGTTTATTGAAATCAAGACCCATTTTCGTCGTCAGATAGGAATACATATTATCGGTTATAGTGTCGTAATCCTGTATTTGATCGGCAGGAAGGATCTCGTCATAGTATAGAGTGTAGTTTCTGTATTCTTTGGTTCTCAGCTTCTTCAAATTATCCGCGTTGATCGTTTTACCGCATGAAGTTACAAAACAAAGCATCACTGAAAGCAATGCCAGGCAGCATGCTTTTGATTTCATCACTTTTCCTTCCTTCACCATCTGTCTCAATCGCCGGCAGCGGCGTCCCTTATGATTTCAGGCGGCCATTTCTCGGCCGGTTTATCCTCGTTCAGGTAATAGCCAACCTTATCCTGACCCTGGTATATCTCCTGGTACGGGAGAATATTGATTTTCCCCGAGTCGGGATACTCGCAGACATCAATTCCCGCGGTTGTCCTTATATCAACGAACACGCACGGCTTGTCGGTATGGTTATACAGTTGGTGCGCGCCGCTGCTTCCCATCTCAAAAAATACGACATCCCCTTCGGTCAGTTCCCTGAATCCATCCGGCGTGCGGAGCATGGCGCTGCCTGTAAGAATGACAAACAGTTCTTCCGCATTCCTGTGAAAATGATAAGGAAAGGAGAACTTCCCGCTGTCCAATGATCTTACATAAAACTGGATATGCTGCGCGTCCGCTGCCTTTGACAGGTTTGGACTGGTATGCCATAAAAATTCGGGTATGGGTGATTTACTGTGTTCAAACGATAAATCCTTCAGCTTAAAGATACTGGCCATAACATATTCCTCCTGATTTGATGCCACAATGGTTCGTCGACCGCGGTCCGGTTCGGCTGACCAATCATCCGCAGCATAATTCAATTGGTCTCACTCTCTATAACCGAACGGACAGTACAATACCTGTTGCCGCTCAGCCTGCCCAGCGCGTCCAGGGCAGCCCAATCTACATCCCGTCCGTTTCCAAGCAGATCATCCCTGACATGAAGGAGCTGTACCCGGCCAAGGATCAGGTTCCCGGCATCGGCGCCCTCATTGATCCTTACAATACGCTCAAGGGTGCATTCAAATGCAATCCTGGCTTCAGCAACCCTGTAAGGCTTTACTTTTTCAGAGGGAATCAGGCGTATATCCTCGATTAATGATTCATCTTCCCCATAGGGAAGCGGTCTGGCAGAGTATTCCATGGCCCGGAGCAGGTCGACGGATACTATATTTATTACAAACTCCGGCGCCTTCTCGATATTAATCACTGTATCCTTTTTCGTGCCATCTGACCTGTTGACCGCAGAAAACGCAAGGATGGGCGGGTACCATGAAACACCTGTAAAAAAGCTGAATGGAGCCAAATTCGGTTTACCTTCATGATTGATGGTTGACACCCAGGCAATCGGCCTGGGTATAACGCAACTGGTCAGGAGATCATGAGCTTTTCTCGGTTCCATCTTCATTAAATCAATTTCCATTTCAACTCACCCTGTACCTGAGCCACCAGAAGCATTCACCCATATGTATCTTCAACCCCTTGCTTCTCGGCTCGAATATGTTTCCCAGTTCGTCCTCATTGTAATAATTCTTTATGATCTCATAAACCGTGCCGTTGCTTAATCCCCTGACCTTATACGTATTTTCGTCGTTTTCCTTTTTGATCAGCTTGCCTCCTATCCCTTCGACGTAATTATTGTCGGCGAAAAATACTACCGAATCCCTGCCCAGCCTTTCATGAAACTGGTCCAGGAATTCGTTTATCCTCGATTTGGGAATATGGGAAAACCAGAAGTTGGCGCAACCCGCGTTGAACTTGCCGTCGATCTCGTTCGAACGATATGCGTCCCCCTGTATGAACCTGACTTCTGCCCCCTCAATATTCTTCTGCCTTGCTATTCTCAGGGTTTCTTCCGAGATATCAACTGCGGTAACTGATCTTGCGCTCCTTGCTATTCTTTCAGTCCAGTAGCCTGTTCCGCAGGCAACCTCCAGTACATCCAGCCTGAAAAAAAGCTCCTGCATCAGCCGTGAGATCTCGGCCAGTTCCGCGTGCCTTACGGGATCGTCCCTGTGGTATATCTTTTCATACTCCTGCGCCCTCTTGCTGTAGTATTCCTTCATCAAAAGCCAACCCCCTTTGCTTTGTATTATTAGCGGCTGCTGCCGCTGTTCAGCCATTCATCGTGATACTTCAGCCGTATTCTATCCATCCACATAACAGACGTAAAAAGCCGTTTCGTACTTGCCGAACAGCGTCTTTTCCGAAACACAGACAAAGCCTTCTCTTTCATATACCGCTCTGAGCCTTGGCCTGTTTCTGTGGCAATCAAGCCTTACCGTTTTTATTCCTCTCTTGCGGGCTGTTTCTTTAGCAAAATCAATAAGTTGTTTTGAAAAGCCCTTCCCTGCGAAGGCGCGTTTTACGGCGAGTTTATGCAGGTACAGCGACTCGCCTTTCGGAATGTCGGGCCAAAAAACCGGGTCATGATCAACCATCGCCATGCAGGCAGCCGGAACGCCATCATGGTAAGCTATGTAGAAATCTTCAGCCTTGTAAAATCTGGACAGTCCGGGCCATTTCACCTGCCCCGCCTCCCACATGTGCAGGCCGCTTGAATCCATCCAGTTCACGGCATCAAGCAGTATCTCCTCGATAATATGTGTCTCATTCCCGGAAGCCTGCTTTATCAATCTGATATGCCTCCTTAAATATACCTATTACCGGGAACTTCCGCATGCGGTATATTACCCAATTATTCAGAACCTGCCTTGGACGGTCAGCCTTGCAATCCTTTATACATGTAAATCAGAAGATCATCGTCAACAGGAACACTGGCGCCGGGTTTAACCTCTTTGTTTTTATATGCAATACCGTTTCCGTCGGGTATATACCCGCTTTTTGCATATAGCCTCTGGGCAGGGCCATAGTCTTTATACAGGCCCACTCCCAAACCAATATACCGATAAGACCTGGCCGCGGTTTCCTCGGCCTTTCTCAAAAGTGCTGAACCGATGCCCTGCCTGCGATATTTGGGATGCACAAGCAAATCATTTATTTCCGGTATGTTGTTTTCTCTGAAGAACGGATAATCAGAGTTGAATACTATATTTACCAGACCTGCCGCGTCACCGTTGACAAAAGCGACATATGTAATTCTTTTTGACAGCCTGTTCTCTTTTAGGCAACGTCCCAGGTATTCTTCAGACCGCGCGACACTTGTCCCTTCAAGGTCCTTTACTATTTTTTCTATCATTTCTTCAGAAAGAACATCGATCAGGACGTTGTTCATAAATGCACTCCCCAATCCGTCCGTGCGGACGCGCGCAGCAATATGCGCCTGCACACATTTATTTGCGCGGAATCGCCTATGCCGGGCAATCCTTGGATGACAACATCTCAAGCAATTCTTTCCTGTCCGCTTTTGGCAGCTTCCTCACCACGGTTATATACGAATGGTCGATCATTGCCTTCAGTTCGTCATCAGGAACCGCTCCGTCAAGCAGGATCGTGTTGAAATACGGCTGAACCTGGGGCGGGCAATGATAACCCCTTGTCACTGTACCGGGATATTTGCTCCGGTAGTATTCTCCTGTTATCCTATCACAATTCAGCGTAATTTTAAAATCATGCTTTTTCGGGAAAATCTGTGCGAATAGTCTCTTTTTTACCTTGATACACATGGGAATGTCCCCGAAAGGGAAATCCACATATGCTTCCGGCTTCGAAAGGCAATAGTTTATTATTTCCTCCAGGGTCATTATTACAGCTCACTCCTGTATAAACCCGGCAGCAGCCTGTATCCTGTTCTGCCTTTTATTGCCTCGATGAAATCAGAGATGGCGCGAATCTCCTGCTCGAAGGCTATGCCGCATCCGGCAATGAAGTCGGTGTGGTGGGCATCCGATCCGGATAAATGCAGTAGGTTGTATTTATCCGCATACTCCCTGGCCCTCTCGTCAAACAACGGGTTCAGGTGTCCGCCGTTTATAACCTCCACCCCATCCACCAAATCGGGGTACAGGCGTATCCTGGGTATGTAGAACGCTTCCCTGTATGGATGGGCATGTACGACAAACCCGCCATGGTCATGCACGGTATTTATGTACTTCTCAACCGACCAGTCCAGCATATCGGGATGCCCTAAAACAAACTCCTTATCCAGGCCATAGGTAAGAAATTCAGTCCCGTAAAAGGCATACTCCCACCCGAAAAAGACATGGATGCCCGTTCTGCTTCCCTCTTCCAGCGCGTTTTCATATCCCCGGCAGAAAAGCTCGACACGTTCCTTCCAGGGAAGGTGGCGCGGAATTGCCGTGTTGCCGTTGAAGAAATGATCGGTGACAATAATTCCCGAATATCCAAGGTCCGCGTATGCCCTGACCATCTCGGCAGCGGTCCCTGTGGCGCATTTGCTGGCTTCTGCCGTATGCATATGTGTTTCGTAAAGATATTCCTTCATATACTCCATCCCGGTCCCTGCGTTTTTATCGGGCTATGGCCGTGAAGAAAAGCCTCGGGAACCGGAAAATGATCTCCCCGTTCTTCTGCTTTGGATAAGCCTCTATAAGACGGCCCAGCACATCCTGTTCGAACTCCGACTTTTTTTCACCAGGCAGCACATCCAGGTAAGGGCGAAGCCCGGTGCCGCGATACCATTCCATAATGTTTTCGTGGGATTTCATCACATGGTAGTAGACGGTTTCCCAGATTTCAAAATCGGGGGTTATGTCAGCCAGGATGTCAAAATACTCACCGGGCGACAGTGTATGGTAGATCCTCTTTTCGGGAAAATATTCCCTCCAGCGCGCCGATGAGCTTAGATCATCCAATATGGTGTGTACAGGTTCAGAAAAGTTATAGGGTACCTGCACCGCCAGCACGCCGTCTTTTATAAGAAGGTTCATGAGTTTCCCGATCAGTGTCCCATGGTCGGGAACCCATTGAAGGCAGGCGTTTGAAAAGACAATATCGTAACCGCCGTCCAGTTCCCGAAGATCTCCGCTTACATCGCACAGCATGAACTCAATGTCCGGGTGGTCCGCCCGTGCCTTTTCAAGCATGTTCTCCGAATTGTCTATCCCTGTAACCCGGGCTTGTCCATACCGGTTTTTCAGCACACGGGTGCTGTTTCCAGGTCCGCAGCCCACATCAAGTATCTTTTCGGGATTGGACAGCCCAATGCGGTTAACCAGGTCAATGGCAGGCTGTGTCCTCTGCCTTTCAAACTTCAGATACTGGGACGCGCTCCAATCAACCATAAAAAGCTCCTTTCAAAACAGATGCAACACTCATTCCCCGGGTTCAAATGAAATGACGATCTCCTCCTGCCGCTCCTCTATCTTCCTGACCGCCTCGGTCAGATCCTTTCTGGTGCTGCTCAGTTTTTCCCGGATCCGCGTAATTTTATCGCACAACTCCCGCGCGTAGTCCTGGTAATCCCGTATCTGGTTCCTGACCCTGAGGTCGGTGAAGATGTTGTCAAACCAGATGTCAAGGAACCGGGTTGCGGAATCAAAAGATATCTGCGGAAAATCAATATCAAGATCTATGTCATCCAGTTCCAGCCGCAGTTCATTCAGTTGGGCGTTCAGCCTTGCGAATGCCTCCTGGGCCATATCAATCTTATCATATTTTATCATGTGGGAGATCAAACCCTTGCTGATCCAGACATCATACGCAGCCCATCCCTCTGCTTCGTCAAGGTACTCCAGGGCGCTGCGGCAAGTCTCGTATGCCCGGTTTGCCGCTCTCAGGGCTTCTTCGGTTTCGGTAAGCTGCCTGGACAGGTAATCCGCTTCCTCGCACAGCTTGGTATAAACCTTGGAAGCCTCGCTGGATATACTGTTTTTAAGCAGGGCTTCACGCCTCTCCATCTCCTCCTCGTAAGCGCGTTTATCCCTTCTAAGCTCCTCAATCCTTGACTTAAGGCGGGAAGCCTCGCATTCGAGCTCGGTCAGTTGGACAGAAGCGGCATCATACCGGGTCTTTGCATGAAGCATCTCCTCCATCTCTTTCTCAACCTTGCCCTTATACAATCCAACAAGCTTCAGGAGAGTCGCCGAGAAGGATTCCTTCCTGATCCGCTCCACATCCAGCGCTTCTTTCTCATACTTCTGAAGCAGTTCCTCAACCTCTGCCCTGGCCTTGTGTATCCTGTCATATACCTTCTGCAGCCGCTTTTCCAGGACCGGCAGGGCGGTAAGCTCGTTTTTCAGTTTCAGGAGGCTCATATTATCCACAGGCATCACCCCGGAAAAATACTTGTATCTGGCGCCAACAGCAGTATTAGTCCTGGGCGCGCCACTTATCGTAATGGATTTTTTTCTCGTCGAACCGGTCTACGCTTCTGCCTTTCTCATCGGTATGTCCAACTACGACCAGGCCTACCGGTATTATGTCCGGAGGAATATTCAGAATGTCTGCCACAACCTGTGCCCGTTCCTGAACAGGATACAGGCCGCACCAGACAGCGCCCAGCCCCAGGCCATGGGCGGCAAGGAGGATATTCTCTATGGCGGCGGAGCAATCTTCTATCAGGAACCCCTCCCTTTCCTGCTTTTTCGTGTCCCCGCAGACAACGATTCCGCATCCCGCCTGGGTAAGCATCTTGGCGTAGGGATGCCGGGCAGCAATCTCCTCCACGGTATTGCGGTCTCTCACGACAATGAAGTGCCAGGGCTGCCTGTTGTTGGCCGATGGCGCGCTAAAACCGGCATTCAGCAGCAGTTTGATGTCCCCATCGCTGACAGGTTCCCCGGTATACCTTCTTATGCTCCTCCTGGTAAACAACGCTTCCATGATATCCATGGTATTCATTCCTCCATTCATACTATCTTCCGGTATATAAGGTCCCGGTTAATCCTCGATCCTTTCCGGCTGCTTTTCCATGTAAACGCTCATGGACGGGTAAGCCACCTTCAATCCCAGTTCGTCCAGGATATGCATGAGTTTCAGGTTGACATCCTCCCTGACCTCCAGGTATTCCTTCCATACCGTGGTCCTTGTGAAGAAATACAGTAACAGTTCGGGACCGTTCTGCCCGAAGTTTTCAAAGAAGACAAATATGGTTTCGGGATGAATGCCCGGATGGTGTTCCAGCAGGTCCCTTATCCTGGCAAGCAGGGCCTCAATCTGCGAGGCGCTTGCAGCGTAGGTTAAACTGATATTGAAGGTAATTCTCCTCTTACCCATCCTGGACCAGTTGGTGATATTGGACTTGGCCAGCCCGGAGTTAGGCACGGTTACGAGTGCCTGGGCGAATGTCCGGATGCGTGTGCTCCTGAACCCAATATCTTCCACCGTGCCCTCGACATCGGGGGTCTGGATCCAGTCGCCGATCTGGAACGGTTTATCCACCATGATGGTCAGCCCGCCAAAGAAGTTTGCCACAGTTTCCTGCGCTGCCAGGGCAAACGCGAGGCCGCCGAGGCCAAGACCTGTCAGCAGGGCCCCCAGGTCATAATTCCATTCCTTCGCAATTACGCTTATGCCGATAATGACGATAATCACCTTGATTCCCTTTCTGACGTAGGGAATCAGAATATCGTCCAGTGTGGTGCGCGTCCTTTCTGCGACCCTTTCAAAGAGCCTGGCCAGTATGTTCCCTGCCCTGTAAAGGGTCCAGAACACCACGAATGCTACCAGGGTGCGCATGATATGGCCGGCAAAGGATTGCCTGGTAACAGGGATGCCTATTAGCCATAAAGCCGCCGTAAAGCCCGCTGTGACAATCAGGAGGCGTGCCGGCGGATCGAGGGCTGAAACGAGCTCATCGTCCAGCGTGGTTTTCGTCCTCTGGGTTATCTTTTTCAGTAGTCCGAGGATCAGGTTGACAAAAAACTTGCGCAGGAAAAAGCTGAAGAGAATAATGACACATGCCGTGACAAGCTTCCAGATCTCAACCTCGAGAAAGGTGTAGGTGAAAATGTGCTTGAATTGTTCCCACAATCCCTTAATGTCTTCCAAAACGCCACCTCCCTGGTTTATTCTACCACAATATATCCATGTCCAGAACCTCCTTTGTCAATACCATGGCGTCAGGACCTTTTTGGGGAAGGCGCGACCGGCCGGCGGGTTGTGCGTTTTTTGAAATATGGTGGTAAAATAGTTCTACCGGATATAATATGAAGAAACCTGCCAGGATATTGAGGGCAGAACGCCGGATTGGGATGAATAACGAACAGCGGAGAGCTGGAGGTGCAGCAATAATGGAGAACTCAATAGTGATTGACAGCCTTCAATTTGAAGACCAGGTGCTGAGATCCCCCGAACCTGTGGCGGTCTATTTCTGCTCTGATAATTGCCTGCCGTGCCTGACCTTTGACGGAATATTTGAAAAAGTCGCTGCCTCTAAGAAAACGGTCCGCTTTGTCAGGATTTTCATGCCGCAGAACCGCCAGCTGGCCGAGCAGTATGGGGTCAAGTCCACCCCGACCCTTCTGTTCTTCAATGAAGGAAAAGAGGTTTGCCTGCGATTAACCGGATATATAAGCTATATTGAATTCAGGGAAGCGGTGGACAGGCTCGATGCCAGGGTATGCCCCCCGGCCGAAAGGGGCGCTGTACACTGCGATGTGCTCATTTTAGGCGCTGGTCCTGCCGGGCTTACCGCTGCCATTTATACCGCCAGAGGCAGGCTTTTTACCGTTGTACTGGATACCGGCTCCATCGGCGGACAGGTAATCACCACCTACCAGGTGGCGAATTATCCCGGAACAAATGGTGTAATCCGGGGCATCGACCTGGCGGATAACATGAGAAAACAAGCCCTGGATTTCGGGACCAGGATCGATGATATGCAGGAGATCGAGGAAATAAGGCTTGATGGCCCTGAGAAATACGTAAAGACCAGGGAAAATGATTACTATGCCAAGGCCGTGATCATAGCCACGGGCTCCGAGCCAAAGAAGCTGCCTGTCGATAATGAACATGAATTCAGGAGCCGCGGCATCCATTACTGCGCTTCCTGTGACGGTCCCTTCTACCAGGATGCGGACCTGATCGTGGTGGGTGGAGGGATCTCGGCATTCGAGGAAGCCATGTTCCTGACCCGGTTCGCCCGTAAGGTGACTATGCTGATAAGATCCGATACCCCACGGGCAGTACGGTCATATGTAGAAGATGCGGAGAAAAACCCACGGATTGAGATCATGTATAACACAGTTATCAAAAAGGTCCTGGGCGAAACCTTCGTACAGGGGGCTGTTCTTGAAAACACAAGGACAGGCGTCACTTCAGAGATGAAGGTTGACGGCATCTTTGTCTACATCGGGTCGGTACCGAATACAAAACTGTTCAGCCCTTCGCTTCACCTGTCGGACTATGGCTTCATCATAACCGACGAGAATATGGCCACAAATATTCCGGGTGTCTTTGCGGCCGGAGATGTGCGTGAAAAGGCGATACGCCAGATATCGACAGCGGTGGGCGACGGGACTGTTGCCGGGATCATGGTGGAAAGGTACATCAATTCCCTTAAGCGACATTGCTTCCGTCCCTATGTTACACCGTCCCTTTTGTTACATCAATAATTTGTGGAACGCAGGCTCAAGCGATAGGAGGCTGAATCAGAACTGCCCGCACCGGGCTTGCTTCCAGCCCGTCCAGCTTCAGGGGCAGCGCGATGAGCGTGTATTCGCCGGCACTCACATGGGCCAGGCGCAGCCCTTCAAGGATGATGATACCTGCATTCATAAGTATCCTGTGGGTCGGGTGTCCGGGCTGGTCCCTCTCAATGCCCAGTGAATCTATGCCAACGCCCTTTACCTTCTTATCCCTGAGGTATTGGGCCCCGGATTCGTCAAGGTAGACAAAACCGTAATCAAAGGTATCTGTTTGAGAATTGCGGGTCTTAAGGAGCAGAAAATCGTTTGCCTCGATCCTCATACCCTCCAGGTCCTGTCGGGTGATCCTGTCCTCCACATTACCCAGGTCCAGTACCCGGCACCTGGTTAGCAACCTGTCCAGCTCCATCTTTTCGATGGTGCTTCCGTCCTCCAGGATGTGAAGCGGAGCGTCAACATGGGTGCCTGTATGCAGGTGAAGTGTCACCCTTGTTTCATATGCGGAGCCCCCGGTGTGGTCCCGGGCAACAGTGAACACAGGCCTGTTCTCGTCCCTGTTTTTATACACGGTCATCCCCGGCTTGATGTTCATGGATATATCCCATATCTTCATGGTCATGCCTCCCTCTGCAGCAGCCTTCATGGTTGTCGCAAAATGGTTTCCTGGTTTATTATATATCATACCATACTCCGGCAAATATTTCTTCCCGGCATGACGATTTCTTTGTGACCTCGTTACACGGTAAAACCGGGTTTTATTGTATAATAGTAAACAACCGCCAAACAGGGAGCGCATTATTGATTATGGATTATGTGTTTGCCACGCTTGAAGGCATTGTAACATTTGTATCGCCCTGCCTGCTTCCCATGCTGCCCGTTTATATATCATTCTTTGCGGGGGGGCAGGACAACAGAAAAAAGACGCTGACAAGCGCCCTTGGTTTTGTTCTTGGGTTTTCAGCGGTGTTCGTCATACTTGGGGCGTTTGCCGGAACATTCGGGTACCTTCTCAGGGAGTATGCCCTCCAGGTTAATCTTGCTGCAGGGGCGCTTGTCGTGCTGTTTGGGCTGAACTTCCTGGGCATATTGAAGCTCCCTTTTTTTAACAGGACTGCAGGTTTCGGGCAGAGTCCCGAAACCCCGGGATTTCACTCGTCGGTTCTGTTCGGGATCATCTTCTCCATTAGCTGGTCCCCCTGTGTAGGCACATTCCTGGGCTCGGCCCTCATGCTCGCAGCCAGCGCCAGGAATGCGGTAAAGGGTATCGTGATGCTCACGTTCTATTCCCTCGGGCTGGGCATACCCTTCATCATATCAGCCCTGCTTATTGACAGGATGAAAGGGGCCTTTGACTTCATCAAGCGCCATTACAGGGTTGTCAACGTTATTTCCGGCATATTGCTCATACTGGTCGGTCTTTCCATAATGACCGGGTTGTTCGGCAGGCTTCTGACCCTGTTCACCCCGGCATGACAGTAAAAATGGCACTGTGCTTTTCCTGTTTGAATCGGAAGGCTGAACATTGACCAACAGGAGGCTTATCATGAACAAAAACACGAAAACGATTATCGCCATAGCTGCATTCGTGATATTTATGATCGTGGCAGCGGTTATCTATAACAGCCTGTCGGAAAGGTACCAGGCTAAAAACCCGCTGGCCCCGTCCATTGAGGAAACAGCGCAGGTCCGGGACCGCGAGGGTGGGAACGACGCCAGCCCGGATACTGAGCCCGGGGAAGAAACAAGGATAGCAGCGCCTGATTTTACCGCCGTCGACGGTGACGGGAATGAAGTAAGGCTCCATGATTTCAAGGGAACCCCTGTGGTCCTCAACTTCTGGGCCAGCTGGTGCAGCCAGTGCCGGAAGGAGTTACCCGTACTTGACAGGTTATCGAATGAGTACGGCGAGGATGAACTGATTATTCTGACAGTGGACCTTGCAGACGGCAGCAGGGAGACCGTAGAAAAAGGCAGGAGCTATGTGGAGGAAAACGGATATACCTTCAGGGTCTTGTATGATACAAAACAGGAAGCCGCCTATTTTTACGGCATCCGCTACATCCCCAGCACCCTGTTCATAGACAGGGACGGATATGTGGCGGCAGGTTATGAGGGACCGCTTGGCGAGGAAGGCCTGAGAATCGGCATCAGTCTGATCGTTGAATCCAGGTGAACCCGCTCCGCGCCATGCCTGACAGAAAAACCTGCACGCCTTTCACAAGGCTATTCCTCACCGCAGACCAGGTATTCTTCCCTGGACAGCACCGGGTCTTCCGAATACCTGGTATTCCTGAAATAACGGCTAACCAGCCGGCTCAGGCCGTAATATGACATGAGGATCAGGTATGGGCAGGCAGGATAGATATAGCGCGGCTTGATCTCCCAGAGCGTGTAGAACCCGACAAAGCCGAGAAAAACGATCGCAGGAAGGATCATGAAATATGACTTTCCCTCCCGCAAATCGGCTGCCAGGCCATACAGCGCTAAAAGAAGCAACAGGAAATTGCCCGCATGCATGATCCACCTCACCCAGTCCCTCACGGCCGTATTATTCTCAAGAAACCTGGAAGCAAATGTGGGATAAAGGTACCCCCAGCTTCCGATCCCATAGTACTCGGCCTGGTAGGTGCCCTCTGTCCAGAGCCAGAAGTTCTTCTTTACATAGACCTTCACTGTTTTCAGGAGCCTCTCCCCCTGGAGGTTCTTTTTTATGAGTTCTGAATAGATCCTGGCGCTTTTTTCCTTGTTCAGTCCGCCCTCACGCAGGTAAATGTTATAGGAAAAGCTGTTGTCCCAATAGCCGAACCTTTCCTCGTTCATGCCCATATGGATCCACATATGTATGGGAACTGAATTCATGCCGATGGGCTCCTTTATTTGCTCTTTATCCAGGAGCCAATTGTTTACCCATGCCATGGGAAGCCTGAAAAGCACAAGCGTCATACCGGCAAGTACCAGGATCTTCAAGGTTTCTGCCCTCTTAAGAACGAGAAACAGGACAACCGCGATCAGGAATATGAGCCCCAGCTGCCTCAGGAAATTACCCAGCGAGATACAAAAGCCGCTCCAAAAAAGATGCAGCCATCTCCGTGATTTTGAAAACCGGATGGCATAATAGACCGCGGCCGAAAAGAGCGTTGTAGCATATATGTCGTTGTAGACCAGGTTGTTCAGGAGGATCATGGGCAGGAAGAACCCTGACAGCAGCAGGATCCCATAGCTCCTGCCCCTTCTTCCGGGAATTGATTCCTCATAAATCCTCATGACAAGGTATGATGTGACGGTGGAGAATACCGCGTTCAGGAACTTGGGCACCAGCATTGACCGGGGAAAGAGCCTGTAGACCAGTGAAAGCATAAGGGTTATTCCGATATTATTGGGATACTGGTAGAGGTAGCCTCCCCTCTGGAACGCCCTGAAGTCTCCATTGATAAGTTCCAGGGCAATCCTGTTTACGGCGGTCTGATCGGCAAACTGGTCGGCGGGAAGAAGAATGATATACAGCAGCTGGACCGCAAACGAAAGGTAGAGTATATTCCCTGTGACATATCTTCTTCCCAGGCGGTTCATCCTGGAGCCCAGCCTGTATATTCCCAGCAGAACACAAAAAAGAAACCCGGCTGTTGCAAGAAGCATCAAGGTGTCCTGGGGTATCCAGACCGGGTTGTCACCGTGTTTGTATGCGCAGTATTCAGCCCGCCTGCAGAGGGATAACAACAGGGCGCAGGACAGAAACAGGGCTGACAGCGCGATCGGTATCCTGTGTATTATGCTGGGCTGTTTATTGGCATCTCCGGTTCTCAAGAGGCAATCCCTCGCCTGTTCCTTTGGATGTTCAGATCGTCTGCCTTTTAGTCTGCCTTCACCGGATTCCAATATTCAGCCTGTTGCTTCCATCACCTGTTTCTCAGCGGGATAACAGTTTTGCAAGTCCTTTAAACAGCTTTCCGTTGAATATCAGGATCAGTCCGCTGATAGTTTTTTGGCTGATCCTACCGCCGGTGTTCTGGCTGAGCTGTCTCAGCGGCATTTCCTCCATGGATCTCATCATCATGCGCAATGTCTTTTCATCGAGTTCCGTAAACGCTTTGCGAGCCTCCCGCGTCATGATTTTCCAGAAGATCCTGCCAGCGAACACCTGCCTGACCTCGTTAATGGTGGAATCGCAGTTAAATGTGCCTTTGCGGTGGGCCGGCGGATGAACAACGGGTTTTCCGTAAAGGGAGTCAAACTCGTTTTTCGGGATATCCCAGCCCGGACTGGGGTTATAATATGACGGCATAATCTCCCTTTTGTCCCAGGCTTCTGATTCTACCGCATTCTCCGACTCGACACGGATCCTCGCCTTCAGCCTTATGTCCCTTGAAGATGCGCCCGCCAGTATCTCGAACTCGCCGGATTCCACCTTCCATTCCTTTGAAATGGTATCGTAGAAGGCAAAGGCCCGTTTGTCCAGCTGGAAACTGACCACTTTCTCCTCTCCGGGTTCAAGGCTTACCTTTGCGAACTCCTTCAGTTCTTTGTCCGGCCTGAAGATGGCGCTTTCAACATCCCTGACATAAACCTGGACGATTTCTTTCCCTGCCCTGGTTCCTTTATTCCTGACTTTGAAGCTGATGTTAAGCGTGTCATTCTCGTTAATCTGCTCCCGGTCCAGGACCAGGTCGCTGTATTCAAAACTCGTATAGGACAGGCCGTGGCCGAACGGGAACAGAGGTTCCACGCCGGCCTTGTCATAAAAGCGGTAGCCCACATAAATGCTCTCACGGTACTCGACAGCCTTTGGACCCATGGGGAACCAGGGCGTTGCCGGGCAATCCTCAAGCTTTTTGGGGAAGGACTCTGCCAGCTTACCGCTCGGATTAACCTCACCGTAAAGAAGCCTCCAGAGCGCCGTACCTCCTCCCTGTCCAGACAGGTATAGCTCCAGGACCGCCTTGACCCGGTCTATCCATGGCATTTCAACCGGCGCGCCGTTGCACAGGACAACCACTACATTGGGATTAGCCTTTGCCACCTCCTCGATAAGCTGGTTGTGGGAAGGCGGCATTCTCATATGTGTCCTGTCAAACCCTTCAGACTCGTAGTCATCGGTAAGCCCGGCCATGATCACTGCCACATCCGCCGACCTGGCAGCAACGCAGGCTTCATCGATAAGGTCCCGCCTGGGCCGGTCCGACTTGATGTCATAACCTCTTGCATATGTAATTGATGTATGGTAAGGAAGCTTAATACCCTGGTCATAGGCATTGTCCAGTCTCCATGGATTTACCTGCGAACTTCCGGCTCCCTGGTATCGCGGCTGCTTCGCAAACTCACCTATCAATGCGACTCTCATTCCATGTTTGAGAGGCAGGATGCCATCCTCGTTCTTAAGGAGCACCGCACCCTCGGTTGCCGCCCGTATTGCCAGTTCATGGTGTGCATCCCTGTCAAAACGGTAATCATCCTTCCTGTTGGCCTTATACATGAGGATAAGCCTGATAAGCCTTGCCACGGTCTCATCCAGGACCGATTCATCCAGTTCTCCCGACTTTACGGCGTCCACGATAGCCTGGTCGTTTTCAGGACCGACTCCGGGCATCTCCAGGTCAAGCCCGGCCTTCAGGCCGGCCACCCTGTCGCTGACAGCGCCCCAGTCCGATACCACAACTCCTTCAAATCCCCATTCGTCCCTGAGGATCTCAGTCAGAAGCAGGCGGTTCTGGCTGCCGAATGTTCCGTTGACTTTGTTATAGCAGCACATTACGGTCTGGGGTTTCGCGTTCTTTACCGCCCGTTCGAATCCGGCCAGGTATATCTCACGCAAAGCCCTTTCATCCACAATGGCATCGATGGTCATGCGGTTGCTTTCCTGGTTGTTGGCGGCATAATGTTTCAGCGATGTGCCCGCCCCTTTTGACTGGACCCCCTGTATCCAAGCTCCTGCCAACTCGCCGGAGAGGAAGGGATCCTCAGAAAAGTACTCGAAATTGCGGCCGCACAGAGGTGAACGCTTGATGTTTGCACCGGGACCCAGAAGGACTCCGACATCCTCCTGCAGGCATTCCTCGCCCAGCGCCTCTCCCACTTGGTGCAGAAGGTCCCTGTCCCAGGAAGATGCCAGGCAGGATGCCGTGGGAAAACAGGTTGCCTCATAGCTTCCACCGGAGAAGTCCTTCGACTGTTTTTGTTTTCTCAATCCGTGGGGACCATCGGCAAGCATGACCGATGGCAATCCCGCCTTCTCAATGGCCTCGGTATACCAGAAATCTTTGCCTGAACAGAGAGAAGCCTTTTCCTGAAGAGTCATCCGGTCGATGATTTCCCTGATCTCCTTTTCCATTGCAATCCCCCTCATAATGCATTTTTTACCCAGCCCTGTTCTGATTATACCATATAATCACTGGCCGGAATTCCATCATGGCGCCCGGGGCTATGGGGGTATAGAGAGGATATAATATATAAGGAATTGCATTACAGGATAAGCAGGCTGACTCCCATGAGGGCCATTCCTCCAATGAGACCCAGGATGGAGAGATGGTGTTCGCCATATTCCCTGGCGGTAGGGAGCAGTTCATCAAACGATATATATACCATGATCCCTGCCACTGCGGCGAAGACAATGCCAAAGATCGTGTCATTTATAAACGGAGCCAGTACCAGCCACGCTTTCACGGCTCCCAGCGGTTCTGCCAGACCCGACAGCAAGGAGAGTAAAAATGCCTTTTTCCTGCTGCCGGTAGCACTGTAGTAAGGAACAGAGAGTGCTATACCCTCAGGGATATTATGTATGGCCACCGCAATGGCGATTATTATGCCCATAGCCTTTGAATCAATACCGGAAACGAAGGTCGCCAGGCCTTCGGGAAAGTTGTGGACCGACATGGCAATAGCGGTCATAACGCTTGTTCTCAGCAATTTTTCTTTTTTGGGATCCCTGTCGTACTGGTGTACATCCTCTATCTTGCGCGCTTCGTGGGGGTTCTGAAACTCGGGCACCAGCTTATCAATGAGCGCTATCAGGCCGATTCCCAAAAAGAACGACAACAGGACAATCCAATCCCCCATGTTCCCGCCCATGCCTGCGATCAGGCGGGATCTTGCCTCGGGATAGATTTCAATAAAGGAAACAAAGATCATGACACCTGCAGAAAAGCCCAGCGCCACGGACAGGTATTTGGGGTTTGTTCTCCTGAAAAGGAGGACAAAGAGTCCGCCAAGGCCTGTTGACAACCCGGCGAATAATGAAAGTCCCAATGCAAACAGTACGTTATTCTCCCCCATAGAAACCAATCCTCCGTTGCGCTTCTTCAGTGTATCACGGTAAGTAAACTCAGCTAAATGGCAGATAAACAGCAGCTATTTATCTGCACCGGTATGGTCCTGCTCCTTCGGACAGTCATTACGGATCGGCAATTCGGTCAGACGATCCATGGTACGCGGGCTGACGCCATGCCCCATGCGACTTAGTTAGTCTCTTCTAACATTATAGTCCATCCTTCCGGTAAGTCAAGCCGGGCGCAACGAATGGTATAAAAAAGGAGGTACATCGTACCTCCTGCAATAAAAACACCGCTTACTTGCTGATTAGTTGATCTATCCTCTTCTGGTCAAACCCTACTACAATCTGCCCGTCAATATCAAGAACCGGTACGCCTCTCTGTCCGGATTTCCGTATCATCTCCATGGCGCCCAACTGGTCCCTTGATACATCGATATCTTCAAAAGCTATATCTTTCGATTTGAGGTAATCCTTCGCCATAATACACCACGGGCATGTGGGTGTAGAATAAACCTTCACAGTCATATGATTCCCTCCTTGTTATGCAGACTGAACAGGGATCAATATACCCCCTATGGGTATATTATATCATAATCCCTCGAAATTTGCAAATTTACTAGTGTTACTTTGTCACAAAATATCCTGCCTTGTTTCCGGCAGGATAACACCGGTCAAATCATGGAATGGCAGAACGGCATAATATCAGTCCGTAAATCGGATAAAGCTTTCCATGGTTTTTTTGAGTTCCGCCATTGCCTTTTCCCTGTCCTGCATCGAAAGCGCATTCTCCAGGCATGACATGGCATGATACTCCAGGATAAGGCTTCCTACCCTGTGGAGCGCAGCCCGGGCTGCAGCGATCTGTGTCAGTATATCCCTGCAGGGCTTTCCTTTGGCTACCATTCTTTGTATGCCCTTTACCTGTCCCTCAATCCTGTTGAGCCTTTTTATGATGTCCTCTTCAGGCTTTCCGGCATTAACTGGCATAATCATTCCTCCATATCCAGCATGACATTATTTTACCTGATAATGGACATGTCATCAAACATAAACCGCCCTTTTCCGTGGAAGTATAAACTATGGCTGTCGAATTGATTTAATATTGTTATATATTTGTAATCATTTTATTTTTGAAAACCTTATTGTATAATCCATTGATATGTGGTATATTTCTTATTATAAACATCGGAATAGTGGTAATTATAATTATGGGGATATTTTTCTTGAAAGGGAGGATTTCTAATGAGGTATAGATTTGCATTTCTGCTCCTGGCCTTGACAGTGCTGGTTATGGCAGGCTGCGGCGCGGGGCCTGCTCCCAACACCAATACGCCGCCTTCCGGTTCAGCCAGTCCCGATGCCTATACAACGGCATCCCTGGTAAATGACGCGGCGGGTTTTGAAAAAGCCATCAGCAAGAACGGTGTCTGGATCATCTGCCTGCTGAATGACCTCACCATTGACAAGGAGCTTGTCCTTGACGGCGAGTTCACCAACGGCAGGAAGGATGACAAGGGCAACGATATTATCCAGAGGAAGATTGCCCTCTATGAGCAGGACCAGAACCGCAACATCACGGCCAGGTATACCCTCACAGTTCCGAAGCTGACCATCAACAGCCCGAATGCCAGCATCCAGCATGGAACCTTCAAGGGCGACCTCTATGTAAACGCACCCAACTTCCAGTTGGTGGACACCACGGTTGAAGGCAATATTTACTTCTCCTCTGATGAGATCAAGAACAGCTTCACCATGGACGAAGACAGCAAGGTAACAGGCGAACAGAAAGTCGGCAACTCTAACGCGATCAAGGGATAGCACAAAGGCGGCGGAACAAATCGGCACAGTAAGTCTCTGACATGCCAGGAGGGCTGCGGTTAATGCAGCCCTCATTTGCATGCTATTCTTTCAGCCCGGTATAGATCAGTATGGCATCCCTCAGGAAAGCGGCCGTTCCGGGCTGATCCTTGTCATAGTAGGCCCTGAACCTCTCATCTTCCACATACATCCGGGCTAATCCCGCATGGGCTTCCCCGGAATACTCATCCCAAAAGAAGCACAGCCATTTCCGATGCAGATCGGCAGCCTTCTGGGCAAGCTCCCCGGCAGGATCGCCGGTCTTTACCGCAGCACGGAGGGTTTCGGCCAGTTCCCTGGAAAGAGATTCCAATTCCTCATGCTGTTCTTTTGTCATGTTCAAGACTTTCCGGTTTGCCCTGTCCACAGCCTCATCGCCGTACTTATCACGGGCTTCCCTGCCGTATTTCTCCTCATTTTCCTCAACAAGTTTCTGTTTGAAACCGATAAACTTTTCCTGGTCACTCATGGCAATTCTCCCTTCGCATGCCTCAATGGTCTTCTCCACATTAATCAGCAGAAGATCCAGTTGGGCTCTTTTCTCCAGAAGCTTCTCACGGTGTTCCCTGAGCGCCTGCACCCTGTCAAAGGAGGGTGAGGAGATTACCTCCCTTATTGCTTCAAGGCTCATGCCAAGCTCCCTGTAAAAAAGGATCTGCTGGAGCCTGTCAACCTCCTTTGGCCCGTAGATGCGGTATCCCGATGAGTTGATCCTGGCCGGCCTGAGAAGGCCAATCTCATCATAGTACCGAAGGGTCCTGGTGCTCACGCCTGCCATCCTGCCCAGTTTCTGAATGGTGTATTCCATGATTTCGCCTCCGGGAACAATCTTACACCTTTACGTTACGTTAATGTCAACTGTTTATTTCAGGGAAACTGCCGCCCATGATCAGATGCCCGAAACAGTGAGGATGTAATCATATCCCGGCATGGCTTGCGCGGATTTGCGGTCCTTCATGAAAACCGGGTTTTTCCCCTGGTGCAGCCCGGCCAGCCATATATGGCAGCATGCGATGCCAATGTCTATCCTGTTGAACTTCTCATAAAACTTGCCCGTCAGGCGGTTCAGGCTCCTGCAAAAGACATGGATCATGTCCCCGCTCCTTATAAAATACCAGGGCTGGCTGTTGGTGGAGGAAGGCGCAAACCTCGCCGCTTCAAGGACGGGATCCTCCGGGACATTAGCTATCTTATCGAGCGGTTTCCTGTTGAATTCCGACAGGCTCTCCCGGTGCGGGGAACCCATTGGTTTTCCAAAGGCCATGGCGATCACAAAGTCCATGCCTTCCTTAACGGGTATTCCCCTGGACGGTCTCGCAAAACCTACCCAGCATGATCCCAGTCCCATGGACGACAGGGCCAGATCCATCTGCTGCAGGATGAAACCGGCGTTTTCCAGGTATCCTTCCGAGTTCTCAGATGAGAGTACAAGATAATGGGGAGCCTTTATCGCGAAAATTCCCCGGATGGAATCGCCCGGAACAATACTGATGTCGGTACGGATATCATAAAGAGGTTTCAAACCGGGAATGAAACTTGTTATCTCTTCGGTTGCAGCAGCCTCAAGGGGCAATGTCTCATAACTGCGTACCGATTTTCTCCTGAAAATGGACTGGTAGAGCTTTCCGATACCCATTGCATCATCTCCTTTTCATGGTATAATTATATACCAAATCATGCAGCCTGAAGCCCGCCTGTTTTATACCCATTTCCAGAAGATGATTCACACGCGGGCGCAGTTATGAGATAATTGGGAACAAACCGACAAATGCCCATGGCTTCCCTTGATGGATTACAGATCATGGGCCGGAAGAAAGGGTCGTGCCGCCGTGGATATTTTCCTGCAATCGTTTATAATCGGGTTTTCCGGTGCAATGATGCCCGGTTCCCTGCTTACATATACCATTGATAAAAGCATGAAATCGGGACCAAAGGCCGGGGTGTTGGTGTCCTTAGGCCACGCTCTCCTGGAACTGGCCCTGGTCATTCTCCTCTTTTTTGGGATCGGAAAATACCTCGAAACTCCTGTGGCCCAGACCATAATCGGCATCCTGGGCGGGGCAGTGCTCGTCTTTTTTGGCGTCGGCATGATCAAGGATGTAGTCCGTGGCAGGATCAATATTGAAATGAAGGAATCATCATCCTCCAAAAGCGGCGGGATAATCCTTGGAAGCGCCCTGGTAAGCGCCTCCAACCCTTATTTTTCGTTTTGGTGGGCAACCGTCGGCCTGGGATATATGATGTACGCAAACAACCTGCTGGGGCTGGCAGGCGTCGCGCTGTTCTACACCGGTCATATACTGTCCGACTTTACATGGTATACGTTTGTATCCTTCGTGATAGGCAAGACCAGGAAGTTCATCAGCATGAAAGTCTACAGGATAGTTATTGCCGTGCTGGGAGCCGTGCTCGTCGTCTTCGGCATAGTCTTCATGGTTCCGGCGGCAAAAACGGCACTCAGCCTTATAAAGCCTTAAGCGAAGATTATATGATCCCGCTCACCATCCTGGCATCCTTCCCGTATCCTTCCTGACGGGTCTGGCCGCCGTGCCGGCCATTCATCAGATCATCCATTGCCCTGGACAGCATGAGCTTGATCCTGTTGAGCTGGTTGACCTCGCTGGCGCCTGGATCGTAATCAATGGCCACTATATTGGTGCCGGGATAAACCCTTTTAAGTTCCTTGATCATGCCTTTCCCGGTAACATGATTGGGCAGGCATGCGAAGGGCTGCATGCAGATGATATTCCTGACGCCTTTTTTTATCAGTTCAACCATTTCCCCGGTGAGGAGCCACCCTTCGCCGGCCTGATGACCGATGTCCAGGACAGTTTTCGCTCCCTTCGCTATGCTTTCGATGGTTTCGGGCTCGTAGAACCGTTTACTGGCCGAAAGCGCCTCACGGTATACCTTCCTGAAATACTCGATGATCCTGATGGCTGCCTTTCCCAGGAGTTGCGCCGATTTACTGCCCGAAAGATACCTGTACTTGTAATCCTGGTTATATGCGCAGTACAGGAGAAAGTCGGTCAGGCCGGGCATTACCGCCTCCGCTCCCTCATCTTCCACAATCCTGACCACGTTGTTATTGGCTGTGGGATGGAACTTCACGAGTATTTCGCCCACCAGCCCGACCTTGGGTTTTACGGCATTCACTATCTCAAGCCTGTCGAACTCATCCACGATTCCCTCGATATTGTTCCGGAACGTCGGCATTTCTGCTCCTTCCAATGAGTGCTTGCAGGTTTCAACCCATTTTTCGTACAGGGCATTGGCAGATCCTTTAATCTTCTCATACGGCCTCACCCTGTATAGCACGTTCATGAGAAGATCCCCATAGATAAGGCCCATAATAGCCCGCTTCAGAAGCCCGAGGGTAATCCTGAAGCCAGGGTTCTTCTCTATGCCGTTTGCATTGAGCGATATTACCGGGATATGTCCGAAGCCCGCGTCCCTGAGGGCTTTTCTTAAAAATGCTATGTAATTGGTTGCCCTGCAGCATCCCCCGGTCTGGGTTATCATGACACTTGTATTGCCAGGATCATATTCTCCCGATTTCAAGGCCTTGATAATCTGCCCGACTACAATAATGGACGGGTAGCAGGCATCGTTGTTGACATATTTCAGTCCCTCGTCTATGGCCCCGTGGTCGATGGCGGGAAGGACTTCCACCTTATAGCCCGAAAGGTTGAAGGCCTCTTCCAGGAACTGAAAATGGATCGGGGACATCTCCGGGGCAAGTATGGTATGCTTTGCCCTGTGTTCCCGCAGGAAAGGAACCTTGACGAACCGGGCGGAAGTCACCTTTCCGGGAAGTTCTTTCCTCTCCCTTTCCAGGATGGCGGCTTTCAGGGAACGCAGCCTGATCCTCGCAGCTCCAAGGTTGTTGACCTCATCAATCTTGAGTAGGGTATAGATCCTGGACCGGGCACCCAGGATCTCCTGCACCTGGTCGGATGTAACTGCGTCCAGGCCGCAGCCGAAGGAATTAAGCTGCACCAGTTCAAGGTCCTTTTGGGTCGATACAAAGGAAGCAGCGGCGTACAGTCTTGAGTGATAGGCCCACTGGTCTACCACCCGCAGGGGTCGTTCCACTTTGCCCAGGTGGGCCACCGAGTCTTCGGTGAATACGGCCATTCCCAACGAATTGATCATTTCGGGAATCCCGTGGTTGATCTGGGGATCGATATGATAAGGCCTTCCGGCAAGCACAATCCCCTTAATGCCGTCTTCCCTCATCTTGCGAAGGGCTTCCTCACCCGCCCTGCGGATATCCCGTTTAAACGCCTCCTGTTCACGGGTGGCCTTTTCCACTCCCGCGGCGATCTCCTGCCTGCTGATATTGAAAACCGAAAGCTCCTGCCAAAGCCTTTTTATGAGCCTGTTTTTGTTATCATAGGGCAAAAAGGGCTTCAGGAACAGGATATTCTTCTCTCTCAGCGCATCCGCATTGTTCCTGATGACCTCGGGATAGGATGAAATGATGGGACAGTTGAAATGGTTGTCGGCATCCTTCTGTTCCTTAACCTCCCGCACGATGCACGGGTAAAATATAAAGTCGACGCCCTTTTCCACAAGGTCCATTATATGCCCGTGGGCCATCTTCGCCGGATAGCATACCGATTCCGAAGGAATGGTTTCCATGCCCTTCTCATAGAGCCCGGCGGATGACCGGCCCGACAGCTGAACCCTGAACCCCAGTTCGGTAAAGAAGGTAAACCAGAACGGATAGTTCTCATATATGTTCAGGACCCTGGGAATACCCACCACACCCCTGCGGGCTTCGGACCTGGCCAGGGGTTTGTAGCCAAACAGCCTCCTGTATTTATAATCAAACAGGTTGGGAAGCCTGTTCCGGCTCGCATCGCCGCCGGCTCCCCTCTCGCACCGGTTGCCCGATATGAAGCTCTCCCCGTTACCGAAGTCGTGCATGGTAAGAAGGCAGTTGTTGGCGCAGAGCCCGCATCGCGAAATGCGGCTGGACAGAACGAAGGCATTCAGCTGCTCAGCCTTTGCCATATGCGACACATAACCTTCCCGGTACCTCTCCCTTGCGATCAATGCCGCGCCGTACGCTCCCATGAGTCCGGCAATGTCGGGGCGTATGGCCTCTTTCCCGGTAAGAAGCTCGAAGCACCTCAACACGGCGTCGTTATGGAAGGTTCCGCCCTGGACGACAATCCTGCTGCCCAGTTCACCAGGATTCTTCATCTTGATTACTTTGAACAGGGCATTCCTGATGACAGAATAAGATAAACCTGCCGAGATATCCCCGAGGCTTGCACCTTCCTTTTGGGCCTGTTTGACCCGCGAATTCATAAACACCGTGCACCTGGACCCCAGGTCCACGGGGTTCTGCGCCATAAGCGCCTCCCTGGAAAATGATCCGATATCCATACCGAGGGAACTGGCGAAGGTATCCAGGAAAGACCCGCATCCCGAAGAACAGGCTTCATTGAGGAGTATGCTTTCAATAATGCCATCCCTTATCTTAAGGCATTTCATATCCTGCCCGCCGATATCCAGGATGAACTCGACACCGGGGCAGAAATGTTCCGCCGCCTTGTAATGGGCAATGGTTTCTATCTCACCGATATCTATTTTCAGTGCTGCCTTCAGCAGCGCCTCGCCATACCCTGTAACGGTGGATTGCGCAATCTCTATTCCGGCAGGAATCTGGCCGTACATATCCTTTAAAGCTTCAATGGTCGATTTTAAAGGATTTCCTCCATTGCTGCCATAATAGGCGTATATCAGGGCGCCTTCCTCATCAATAAGGGCTATCTTGGTGGTTGTGGAACCTGCGTCGATTCCCAGGAAGCATTTCCCGACGGCTTCATCGGGGCTGCGCCTCAATACGCTGTGGGCGGCATGCCGCTTTCTGAAGGCTTCATATTCCTGTTCGTCCCCGAAAAGCGGAGACAGCCGGGGGATTTCCGCGCATGCGATACCGGAACTCTTGCCAAGCCTGTCCATCAGGATTCCGAACCTCACCGGAGCCTGTCCGGACGCGGAGATGGCAGCGCCGACGGCTACAAACAACTGCGAGTTTTCAGGGACAACAACCTGGTCATCCTTAAGCCCAAGAGTTTCAATAAAACGCCTCCTCAGTTCGGGCAGGAAATGCAGTGGACCGCCCAGAAAGGCTACTTTACCCCGTATGGGTCTTCCGCACGCAAGCCCGCTGACGGTTTGGATCACAACGGCCTGGAAGATGGAAGCTGCAATGTCGTTTCTGTCGGCGCCCTCATTGAGCAGCGCCTGGACATCGGTTTTCGCGAAGACCCCGCATCTTGCGGCTACAGGATATATCACCTTGTGACGGCCAGCCATTTCATTTAGCCCGGCAGCATCCACCCTGAGCAGGGAGGCCATCTGGTCGATGAACGAACCCGTGCCTCCTGCGCAGGTGCCGTTCATCCTTTGCTCCAGGCCTCCGCTGAAATATGTAATCTTGGCGTCCTCCCCTCCCAGTTCGATAGCCGCATCGGTTTCAGGGTAAAGGCGGCTGATGGCCCTGGAAGCGGCAACCACCTCCTGCGTAAAGGGGACGTTTAGCTGCCTGGCGCTGTTCATTCCGCCGGAACCGGTAATGCTCATAACCACCTCGGCGTTTCCGATCATGAGCCAGATCTCATTGAAGATATCCCTGAGCTTCTTTCCGATCTCGGCAAAATGCCTCTCATATCTGCTGAAAACAATCTTATCGGCCTGGTCCAGTATAACTACCTTGATAGTGGTAGAACCAATATCAACGCCTATTCGATACATAACCGCAACCGACCTCACGTTTTATCCTTTGGCACCCGCTAATTATCTATTATAATACAAAAAAAAGAAAATACATAATGATCCTGGTCAGGATTTCCGGATGAACCGCAACCCCAATACCAGTCATGGATTATTGACCCTGCCGGCTCCCTTCCCCTTGCGGACCCTTGATGGCATGCATTTTCAAATAGCGTTCCGGCTTATCGGATGGTATAATTTTGGATAGGATTCATTTGCGTTGTTCATTGGGAAGACCAGTTCAACTCCTGGAAGAATCGGAGGTTCCAAGATGCCGGAAAGGATACTGACACCCTGCATTTTTACCATATTTGGCGGAACGGGCGACCTGACCCGCAGAAAACTGATACCCGCCCTGTATAACATGGCCGTGGATGGATTATTGCCCGATGAACTGGCAGTTGTGTGCGTGGGAAGAAGGCCCCTGGACACGCAGGAATACCGGGACAGCCTCCTGGCGTCGGTAACAAAGCATTCCCGTTATCCGGTAAGGACGGATAAATGGGAATGGCTCAGGGAAAGGATCCATTACTTCAGGATGGACCTCCCGGATTCCGAAGGGTATCCTTTACTGAAGGCATGGCTCGATGACCTGGATGAAAAGGCTGGCACACAGGGAAACAGGCTGTTTTACCTCGCGGTGGCCCCATCCCTCTTTGAGCCCATAGTTCTGAACCTCCACGGGAACGGGATGGTGACCAACAATGGATCATGGCAGAGGGTTGTCATTGAAAAACCCTTCGGCAGGGATCTCAGGTCAGCCTCTTTTCTTAACGGCGTTATTGAAAGCGTTTTCCCACCAGAGAATATATTCAGGATAGACCACTACCTGGGCAAGGAGATGCTCAGGAACCTGATGGTGATACGTTTCGGCAATGCAGTGTTTGAAAGTATCTGGAACAGCCGCTGCATCGACAACATCCAGATCACGGCGGCCGAGACCGATGGCGTTGAGAACCGCGCGGGCTATTATGAGAACTCCGGCGCCCTGAGGGACATGCTCCAGAGCCATCTTCTCCAGGTCCTGGCACTGGTGGCCATGGAGCCTCCCATAAACCTGGATTATAAATCCATCAGGGACGAGAAGGTGAAGTTCCTCCGGAGCCTGCTTAAGATGGATGACGAGGCTTTCAGGAATCATATCGTCCGCGGTCAGTACGGCGAGGCTTTGCTTGACGGTAAAATTATCCGGGGGTACCGCCAGGAAGCAGGAATCCATCCTGAGTCCAATACCGAGACCTTTATAGCCCTCAGGATCCTGGCGGGGAACTTCCGCTGGGGAGGAATGCCCTTCTATCTCAGGACCGGAAAAAGGCTGGCTAAAAAAACAACCTGTGTTGTACTGGAATTCAAGTCCATGCCCGAAATCCTGTATTTCAAGGAGTACAAGGGATTGCAGCCCAATCTGCTCGAGATACGCATACAGCCTGAAGAGGGGATCTCCTTCAGCTTCAACGCCAAAAAACCCGGTTCGGGAAACGAAATAAACACCGTAAAGATGGATTACTGCCAAAGCTGCGGCTATGAGAACAATTCGCCTGAAAGCTATGAGCGCCTGATAGCTGACGCGCTGCGGAACGACCAGACCCTCTTTACAAGCTGGGAGGAAATCGAAGCCTCATGGAGCTTTGTGGACAGCATAGCCAGGTCCTGGGAGAAAGAAACCGCGTCCTTCCCCAATTATATTCCCGGCACCTGGGGACCGGCCGCTTCAGATGAACTCCTGGCAAGGTACGGACACCATTGGTGGAATTTATAAAAGCAAACAGGGAACCATGGAGCATCCATGATTCCCTGCGTTTTTTAAACGCCCGCCCGGTTTTTTCAGCGCCGGGGCAGGCTTCCCGTCAGGAATTGGACTGGGTGTTGATATAGGTATCGGGTGCGTTGGTGGTCACAGGCGGGCTCACAACCGGCGCTGCCGACGGTTTCTTCATCTTGAGCAGCAGCAGGATAATAAGGATGATTGCGATAACCGGAACGATCCATACAGGGAACCCGCCTCCGCCCATCTTGAATACCGCCAGCACGCTTTCCCCTTCGAAGACGGCCACGTTGCCCTTCTCCAACTCCGCGCCCTCGGTGAGATACTCTATGGTTCCGGGGACAGTAACGGTTACATTCAAAATGCCGTATTCATCCCCTTCGGTCATGGGCAGATAAACCAGGTACAGGGCATCGGGGATATCCTCCGCGGCTACCGGTTTGTCCTTTTTATCCACCAGGTTATCCAGCCCGAATCCGCTTTCCTGGCGGTATGCCTTAACAGTGCCGAAGAATGCGCCCTCTTCCATCTCATTGATATCAGAAACGGAGATGGCAACTGTCATGGTCTTGTCCTTCTTGTTTTCCTTCACGTCTTTCAGCACTGCGACAGTCTTCCCTGCCCTGGTGTTGGTTTCCTCCACCGACTCCTTGAACGATTCCTCGATCTCGTCCACGGAGATAAAGCCCCCGAACTGGGATGTATCGATTATGTAGTTGATCTCGCATGAACCGTCCCTGTTTACCTTCAGTTCCACTGAAATACATCCGGAGAGTATGACTGCTGCCAATAAAACAGCCAGGATAACAAACAGGTTTCTTGTTGTTTTCATGGGCAAATCCTCCTAAAAACAAATCATGTCGGAAATACAGACACCCATGCCTCCCATGGGATGGTCCGCACTCATCTTATCACATATAAGTGCACCAATTCCATATATTATATAACACCCGCCTGATATTTCTCATGTCTTTTTCCGGAATGCCGCTCCGAAAAGTTTCACGGCTGCGCCGGCCATGAATAAACGGCGTCCGCCGGGTGAAAATATCAAATAGCCCCTTTTACGATTAAGACGGCTGCATATTCCCCATGCACGGCAGACTTGAAGGAGTGACCATTATGAGGCCATCTAAAAAGGCTTTAGGAATATCTGCACTGGCGCTTGCGCTGGCATTCCTGCTTTTTTCGTCATGCGGCCAGACTAAGGAACAGGAAAACCAGGAACAGCAGAAGCAGGAGCAAGAGAAGGTAATAAAGGCCCTTGAAGAGATAGAAACTGTGAACGAATCCATTATCCAGCTCCTGGACGGCCCCGTGAATCCGGGGAAAGAGGAAAGCCGGGACCCGCAGGGCAGGAAACAGGAGGACCAGCAGCAAGGCAAGGAACAACAGGGAAAAGAACAGCAGGGTGAAGGACAGGAAAAAGGGAAGGAACAGCAAGGCAAGGAACAGCAACAGGGAGAGGCACAGCAGGGCAAGCAGCTGGGTGAGGAACAGCAGCAGGATCAACAGCAAGGCGGGGAACAACAGGATCAGCAGCAGGGAAAGGAAGCCCGGAACCAAAAGTCCCAGGATGATATATGGGATGATGTGGACAAGAGTATTATAGAGCTTCACTCCCTGTTCAACGAATACATCCCGGCAGCCGCCAAGCTTGGCGCAAGCACCGAACTTGGCGCCAATGCCAGCAATACACTCAACCAGCTTACCAAAAAGGCCGAAGCCAAAAACCAGAATGAGGTTTTAACCGAAGCCAACAACCTATTTAAGGCCATCTGCGACTATTATGTCCTGCACCAGGACAAAAGGGCGCCTGCCAAGATCCTTCTGTTCCATGCCCGCAGGGTCATGCTGTCGGCAAAGGTTGGAGACTGGCAGACAGCAGCTGCCGCCATGAACGACCTGGAAGAAAACTGGAACGGGCAAAAAAATACTTACGGTGACAAACAAAAGGATACGGCAGCCATGCTGGACCTTTCGGTTGCCAACCTTGCAGGGGCAGTCGCGGAGAAAAACCAGAACCTTACGGCCATTAAAGGGCTTATCGTTATCACGAACATCTCCGAGTTGGAAAAAAGCCTGAAAGAAAAGTAAAACAACTGTTGTCTGTTTATATCGAATATGGTATCATGCCTCACAGGGCTTTGAATCCCGGATAAGGGAAAGCCATGCCATCGATGAACAGACAATGGGAGGATTAAACATGTCATTTGTTCAGGAATGGGCCGCTAATATACGTGAAATGCCGCCCATCTATCATTTTGTTTTTGTTTTCATCATTTCCATGATTCCGCTTATAGAACAGCGCGGCTCCATTCCCATCGGCATAGCCCTTTTCGGGATGAACCCGTTTATGGCTTTCCTGGTAAGTTTCCTGGGCAGCCTCATACCGTGCCCGATCATTTTGCTGGCATTCAATGCGGTTTATAACTGGATGAGGAAGTATAACTTCTTTAAAGGTTTTTGTGATTTCCTGGACAGGAAGGTCAGAAAGAATTCGCCCAGGATTGAGAAGTACAAGGAGATCGGTCTCATCACATTTGTGGGCATTCCCCTGCCCACAACCGGCGTATGGACCGGCAGCCTGATCGCAGCCGTCCTGGGTCTCAAATTCAGTAAGTCGGTTGTCTGTGTCACGCTTGGGGCACTTATTTCCGCGATTGCAATAACAGCGCTTGTGGTAACGGCAGGCTGGCTGCTGTGAAATGGTGAAGCAAACGTAAATAAAGCGCCCGGATTTGTGGTCCGGACGCTTTTTTGCATTATATGCCTCATCCTCTGGATTTTCTCTTGGAGATAACGTCAAATGCCACGGCGATCAGAAGAACCAGGCCCTTGATGGTCATCTGCATGTCAATTCCTACGCCCATGATACTCATACCGTTGTTCAGAACGCCCATGACCAGGGCCCCGATGATGGCACCAATAACCGTTCCCACACCGCCGGTAACCGACGCTCCGCCGATAAAGCAGGCAGCGATGGCATCCAGTTCGAAGTTCTGCCCCGCCACAGGAGAGGCTGAATTGATGCGCGAGGAGAAGCTGATCCCGGCAATGGTAGCCAGTACAGCCATGTTGACGTATGTAAAGAACAGTACCTTATTGGTATTTACACCGGAAAGCCTGGCCGCTTTCTCATTTCCGCCCATGGCATAGATATAGCGTCCGGGCGCCGTATTCTGCGTAAACACGGTATATCCAGCGACCAGGGTTGCGATTATGACAAATATAACGGGTATGCCCTTGTACGCCGAGAGCCAGTAGGAAAGGAGCATTATGCCGCACACGACGATGATGGCCTGGATTATGAAGAACAGTGTGGGTGAGTTCTCAAAACCATAGCCGGCACGTTCCTTGCGCTTTTTTATTGCCATGATGACATACAGCAATGAAAACACTATACCCACAACAATGGTGGTCACATTGAAGCCGGCGCCGAAGAAATTAAGGAAGTCGGGAATGAAACCGCCGCTTATTACCTGGTACTCCTTGGGATAGGGAGCCAGCGTCAAACCCCTGAGGATGGTATTGGTCAGCCCCCTGAATATCAGCATGCCGGCCAGGGTGACGATAAAGGCCGGTATACGTACATATGCTATCCAGAATCCCTGCCAGATACCAATGATAAGGCCCACTGCAAGGGTGATAAGGAGCGCCGGGAACATGGGCATCTTCATATCAATCATCAGGGTACCGGAAACCGCGCCGACAAATGCAACCACTGATCCCACAGAAAGGTCTATATTGCCTCCGGTCAGTATACAAAGGGTCATACCGATCGCCAGAATCAGCACATAGCTGTTCTGGAGAACAAGGTTGGTGACATTCATCGGATAGAGCAGTATTCCGCCCGTAGCGATCTGGAAGAAGATCATTATGACCACCAGGGCTATGAGCATGGCATACTGGCGCAGATTATTCTTAATAGTTTTGCCGATGTTCTCCATAGGTCAAGATACCTCCCTGTTACTCTGCATAATGCATTTCATTATACTTTCCGAAGAGGCTTCCTCCCGGGTCAGCTCACCCACAATACGCCCGTCATTCATGACATATATCCTGTCACAGATCCCAAGGATCTCGGGTAGTTCGGATGAAATGAAGATGATGGATTTGCCTTCATCGGCAAGCTGGTTGATAATGGTATATATCTCGTATTTGGCGCCCACATCGATGCCGCGGGTTGGCTCATCCAGGATCAGAACATCGGGGCGGGAGAAAATCCACCTGCTCAGGACTACCTTCTGCTGGTTTCCTCCGGAAAGGTTGCCTGTTTTCTGAAGAATGCTCGATGATTTGATATCAAGCTTGGACCGGTACTCTTCGGCTACCAGGATCTCCCTGTTCTGGTCGATGAATGACCTTTTGCTGATCTTCTTAAGGCTGGGCAGCGTTATGTTGTGCCTGATATCATCGATAAGGATGAGCCCTGCCGATTTCCGGTCCTCCGTAAGGTATGAAACGCCATTGTCGATGGCGTCACGCACAGTATTGAACTGGACCGGTTTACCATCTTTAAATATCTGTCCTGATATGCGGGTTCCGTAAGCCTTGCCGAAAATGCTCATGGCAAATTCGGTCCTCCCGGCTCCCATGAGCCCGGATATACCCACAACCTCGCCGCGGCGCACCTTGATGTTAACATTCTTGATTACTTGTCTGTCGGGGATCAGCGGATGGTACACATTCCAGTCCCTGACTTCAAAAACCACATCCCCGATCTTGGGCTCCCTTTTGGGGAACCGGTTGACCAGGGTCCTTCCTACCATACCCTTTATTATCCGGTCTTCATCTATGACATCCACACCAACCTTAAGGGTTTCAATAGTCGCTCCGTCCCTCAGGATGGTGATGCTGTCCGCCACCTTCAGGATCTCATTGAGCTTGTGGGAAATCAGTATACAGGTTATGCCGTCTTTTTTCAATTCCAGAATCAGGTTAAGAAGATTGTTCGAATCCTCATCGTTCAAGGCAGCCGTTGGTTCATCCAGGATGAGAAGCTTTACTTTCTTGGCCAATGCCTTGGCAATTTCAACCAATTGCTGCTTGCCAACCCCGATATCCTTCACCAGGGTCTGGGCGTTTTCATTCAGTCTGACCTTTTTGAGGAGTTCCCTTGCTTCAAGCTGGGTCCGGTTCCAGTCTATAAAACCGCGCTTTTGGCGTTCATTTCCTAAAAACAGGTTTTCAGCTATGGACATGTAAGGCTGAAGGGCCAGTTCCTGGTGGATTATGGCGATACCCACTTTTTCACTGTCCTTTACATCCCTGAAAGCACACACTTTTCCATCAAAAACGATCTCCCCGCTGTAGGTACCGTACGGATAGATGCCGCTCAGGACATTCATGAGGGTTGATTTGCCTGCCCCGTTCTCACCGACCAGGGCATGTATTTCACCGGCTTCCACCTCGAAATTGACATTGTCAAGGGCCTTGACACCGGGAAATATCTTCGTGATATTCCGCATCTCCAGGATCGTTCCCAAGTTTCCTCATCCCCCTGTGTCTTTATTTTGCGACCTGGTGATGAACCCGAAAGGCTACCACCAAATAAACCCCACCCCGCTGGCATTCACGGATTGCAAGCGGGGATCCGGAAACATTGTAACATATATGATTATTTGGTTTGGAGACGGCAAAACATGGATTCTGCCGTCTCCAAAGAGGACACCCCGGGCGGGGGTGTCCTGAAAATCTGTTACTGGATGTCTTCCATCTTATAGTATCCGCTGTCGATGAGGAGTTCCTTGTAGTTGTTCTTGTCTGCGAATACGGGTTCACAGAGGTAAGACGGAACATTCTTCACACCGTTGTTATATGTCTCGGTGTCGTTCACGGGAACTTCCTTGCCCTGGAGTATGGCGTCAACCATCGTAACAACCTGCTTGGCAAGTGTCCTTGTGTCCTTGAACACCGACATGGACTGCTTGCCTTCGATCATGGCCTTTACGTTGGGCTTGTCGCAGTCCTGACCGGTGAGAACCGGGTAGGGCTTGTCAGCTGTGCCGTAGCCGTTGCTGTCCAGGGAAGCGACGATACCTATGGCAAGGCTGTCGTTGGGGGACAGAACAGCGTCAAGCTTTGCTCCGCCGGAGTAGTATGCCGTGATCAGGTTGTCCATCCTTGCCTGTGCAGTAGCCGATGTCCAGGCCGGAATAGCTATCTTTTCGAACTCGGTCTGCCCACTGAGAACTACGAGCTGCCCATTGTCTATGTACGGCTGAAGGATGCTCATTGCACCGCCATTGAAGAAGTATGCGTTGTTGTCATCGGGAGATCCGGCAAACAGTTCAATGTTGTAAGGCCCTTTTCCTTCCTTCAGGCCCAGGGCTTCTTCTATGTATGTTCCCTGGAGTACGCCCACCTTGAAGTTGTCAAAGGTCGCATAGTAGTCCACATTTTCAGTCTGCATGATAAGACGGTCATAAGCAATGACCTTGATCTTCTGCTCTGCAGCTTTCTTGAGAACATCGGTTAGGGATGAGCCGTCAATCGATGCGATAACAAGAACCTTGCAGCCTTTTGAGATCATGTTCTCAAGCTGCTGTATCTGCAGGTTGACATCGTTGTTGGCGAACTGGAGATCCACCTGGTAGCCCTTGGCTTCCAGTTCTTTCTTCATGTTTTCGCCGTCCTGGTTCCATCTCTGGAGCGACTGAGTCGGCATCGCAACACCGATGAGATTTTTTCCTCCCGGCCCGCCGCATCCGGTCAGTGTCAGCATACCGATCAGCAGGGTCAAAACAAGAAGCAATGACAGTTTCCTTTTCATTCTTGACTCCTCCATTCCTGTTTTTTGGCCTTAGACCTGTCTTAATTCTATATGAAGAAGTTTCCCTGATCTCTGGATATAATTAAGAAAATGCTGGGTAATTTACCCTTATTCCCAACTTTGCTTATATGCGGGGATATTTTTAAGGTAAAAAATTTACAGTTCTGAAGCCTTCCCGACCTTCCCTTTGCATGGGCTATTCGATTTTGGGCCACCGGTCCTTCGGCACATTGATAAAGATGTCCTCCAGGCGGTGGAAGCCGTCCTTTACAATGGTATCCATCATATTGTCCACTGTTACGGCAATGGGTTCTATCTTGTAATAGGGAACCCTGTAAGTCCCGTCAAAAATGGTTTCATTCGTGTCCAGATCCTCGCCCTTAACCATTTTGACCGCAGCCTCCGCTGCGGCCTTGGCAAGCTTGTCTATAGGCTTGTATGCAGTCATGAGCTGTGTCCCCTCGACAACGCGCTGACATGCGGCAAGATCAGCGTCCTGGCCCACCACGGCCACTTTCCCGGCAAGCCTTTTCTCTGAAAGGGCCTCTATCGCTGCATGGGCAAGCGTATCATTGGACGCGATGATGGCATTGATCTCCACGCCATCTTCCAGGATTTCCTCCACGCATTTGAATGCATCTTCATAGGCCCAGTCGATGGCCGATGTTTCACCTACTATCCTTATATCCCCGTTCCTGATATACTCCCTGAGAACACTCATATATCCCTGGTACAGCATTTCAGTGTTGTAGTCGGTGGGAGCTCCCTTGATTATCAGGTAGTTGCCCTTCGGGACCTTCTCTACAAGCGCTTCGGCCTTGATCTCACCTACCCTCACATTGTCAAAGGATATATACAGGTCCACTCCCCCATTCCTTACCAGGCGGTCATAGCTGATGACCTTGATGCCCGCCTTGTTGGCCATCCTTACCGCCTCTGCGCTTGCCTCGGCGTCATGGGGGATGATCACAAGAATATCTATGCCCTGATCTATCAGGTACTTCACCTGCTTCATCTGTTCCTGGTGTTCATTGTTGGCATTCTGGACCAGCACCTCGGCGCCGAGCTCCTTTGCCCTTGCCACAAAGATATCCCTGTCCCTCTGCCAGCGTTCCTGGACATAGGAATCTATCGAAAGCCCTATCAGAATCCGCGATTCCTTGTCATTTCCGTCTGGCTGAGGCGGAATCACATTTTCGGGCGAACACCCTGCAAACATCAGCAAGAACAGGCTGAGCAGCACAATAATGATTCTGCCAGGTTTACTGCCAGGCAATGAAGACACCTCCTTATTCTTCGGGCGGCGCTGAATCCTGCGGTTTTTCATTCCTTAAACCCGGACGGGCTGAGCCCGGTTACCTTTTTGAATATCTTGCTGAAATAGTTGGGGTCATTATATCCCACCTGGTAACTGACTTCCTTGATGCTGAGCTTCTGGTCCTTCAGAAGCCTTTTTGCTTCGGTTATGCGGACCCGGGTAAGATAATCGATGAAGTTCTCACCTGTTTCCTCCTTGAAAAACCGGCTGAAATACTGCGGGCTTAAGCCCGTTGCCCTGGATACCTCCTCCAGTGAAATGTCCCTGTGGAAGTTCGCATCTATGTAGCTTTTGGCTATACCGATCAGGCGATGGCATCGTTTGGCCCTTGCTGCCTTGATCCCCAACGTGATGGCTTCAATCCGACCCTTGCACCAGTTTCTCAGGAGCACCGAATCCTCCAGCTCGAGCAGTTCGCTCAGATAGCTTCTTCCCTTTAAGGCATCCTGGTCCTCAACTCCATATTCAAAGGCTTGCCGGTGGAGGATCACCATCAGTTCCAGGAGCCTTCCCTTGATATCCTCAAAGGAATACTGGTCGTTCGCTCCAAGTTCATCGTAGATTTGCGAGAACAGGGCCAGGCATTCCCCGGTTTCGCCCAGGGAAGCTTTCTCCAGCAGCTGCTTTTCCTTTACATTGAAGAAGGGTTGATTGACCTTTCCCTCATCGGGGATATCATGGATATGCATTACCTCGTTTTCCTTGGCATGCTTTACTGCCCGAATTGACTCCGAGAAGGAAGCCAATATATTATCGCTGTTTTGTATGCTCCCGATTCCTATGCGGAAGGATGAGGCAACCTTACCGGAGATTTTTTCTATTATGTGCTTTCCGGCTTCCACTGCCTCCAGTCTTTCGGCATAGTCGTCATTATTCGCCGGTACGGGAACATAGCATATGATGCGGTTCAGCATTACCGGCCCGACGATGCATCTGCCAAAACGGCTCTTTATGATATCCCTGAGCATCGGATAGAAGGACTGGCTCAGGACGCTTGACCCTATGACATTGCCGAAACTCCCCGACTGCTTTTGCTCCCCGAATTCCAGGGTCATGACATAGCCATGGCCCTCAGGGAGATCCAGTATCCGCCTGTATTGCTCAAGTTCCTGGTTATAGTCTTCATAGAGAAGTATGGAATAGATAAAGCCATGCTCCAGTACCGGCAATACCCTTTCAAACTTCTCTTTCAGCTCCAGTTCCATCCTTTTTTTCTTTTTTGCTTCGGAAAGCCTGTGTTCAGCCCCCCTGATTATCTCTATGATCTTCGTGCGGTTGACGGGCTTCAGCAGGTATTCCACCACCCCCAGGTTTACCGCTTCCTTTGCATATTCAAACTGTTCGCAGGCGGAAATGATAACAAATACAACCTGGGGATTGACCGCCTTGATCTCACGGATGGCATCGATGCCGTTAATGCCGGGCATGCGGATATCCATGAATATCAGGTCCGGCTTTACCGCCTCGGCCTTTTCAATGGCCTCGCGCCCTGACCTTGCGGTTTCGGCCACCACGACATTGTCGAAATTCTTCTCCACTATGTATTTTATTGATTCGATCACTATATTCTCGTCATCGACCACCATTATTTTAAGCATGGATAGCTTCCTTCTTCCTCTGCACGCAGATTTTGGGTATGCTGATTATGACCCTCGTTCCTCCGGGCCTGCTGCTGACAATATCCAGAACATGTTCATAGTCGAAGAAGTTCCTTAGACGCAGCATCACGTTCCTGGTACCGATTCCCGTGGTATGGCCCACATACCCGGTGGGCCTTCCATCTTCGGCGCTGTCTCCAAGAATCTGATCAATTTTTTCCTTGCTCATCCCCACACCGTTATCCTCGACTTCGATTGTGTATTGATCGCCATCGTCCCTGACCCGCAGAGTTATGGTTCCTCCCGATTCAATCTCGGAGATGCCATGTATGAACGCGTTTTCTATGATGGGCTGGAGCACCATGCAGGGCACAGGTATGTCCAGGACGCCATCATCCACTTCCTGTGCGAAATTGATCCTGTCGGCATACCTCACCTTCAGAAGGGCGATATAGTTATTGATGTTTTCAATCTCATCCCTTAATGTTACAGGACTGTCCAGGCTTCGCAGGTTATAGCGGAACAGGTTGGAGAAACACTCTATGAAGAGGTAGGTCCTGTCGGCTTCCTCGAACATGGCAAGCTGGGCGGCGGCATTCAGGGTGTTGAATATGAAGTGGGGGTTAATCTGTGACTGCAGGGCCTGGAGCTGGGTTTCCTTCAGGTGGCTTTTCATCAGGATGTTCTGCATCTCCTGTTCTTTCAGCCGGGTTTCAAGCTCGGCCTTCTCCCTGATGGCCGCAACCTGCGCCTTGATGCTTTCAGCCATGCGGTTAAAGGCATCTGCCATGATACCTATCTCATCATCGCTGTCAACCATCACCTGTTCAACGTCATAATTTCCTTTTGATATCTCGTTGGCGGCCCTGGCCAGGCTGATGATGGGCTGGGTGGTTTTGAATGTCATCCTCAGGATGAAAACGATGTTGAATCCTATTATGCCCAGAATGATCAGGAGGTTCACCAGCAGTATGTATCCCAGCCGTCCTGTGATAAGGGTATATACCTTGGTGTTTTCCTGGAACTGGTTCTGGGTCAGCCTGTCGATGTACAGGTTGATATAGTCGTAAACCTTGCTGGCTTCAGTATGGTTCTGGATGTATCCCTCGATGTCCCTGCCGCGCTTGGCTTCCACGGCGGCGTCGCTGTAATCCAGGTAGGTGATGATCATGTTGCCGATATCATGGAGCAATATCCCGCTTTCGGTATCATAAACCACGCTCCTGATATCTTCACCGGTCTTTCTCAGGCTTGCCGAATTCCTGAAATAATCCTTGAGACTTTCGGAATGGCTGGTTGTCAGGTAACTTTCCAGCGTGCTCTGGACATTGGCCACATTCTCGCTTAATTCGCTCAGGTACTGGTTGTTTTCAAAAATGGCGTCCATGCCCGAGGCCAGCATCTGGGCGTTGTAATATGACAAAAAGCATGCTACAGCCATAAGGAGCGTGGTCACCATAAAATAAAGTATAAGCTTTCTTCTGATCCTGTTAAGCGATAAGAATCTGATCAGCTTTTTCATGGCTCTCCCTGGTCCTCATCGGTATTCTCGGTTTGGGTAAGCATGTAGTCGCCTATATTGTTGATAGTGACCACCCTTGCCCCCGTATCCACATAATCCGATGTCATCCTGTTCTTCTTGATCTCGATCAGGGACCGGATGCTTTCATAGCCTATCTCGTAAGGGTTGGCCACAACGGTGCCGTATATAACGCCCTTTTCAATGTACCTGAGAATTTCAGGCGCATCGTCATAACCTATTATGGTGATCCGGCCCACTTTATTCAGGTCCACCAGGACCTGGGCGGCGCTGATGGTGTCCCTGGCGCTGGTGCAGATAATAGTGTCCACCTCGGGATAATCGATGAGTATTCTCCTTGTAACCTCCTCAGCGCTGAAGAATCCGGCGCTGGATGCGAAAGTCCTTATGGTCATGCCAGGCTTGTCTTTCAGTGCTTCCCTTGTGCCTGCAATCCGGAGGCTCTGCGGAACATTCACGGTTCCGTCAATATAGTCGCTGAGGATAATGGCTATATTGGCCTCCTCACCCATTGCTTCCAGGACCAGTTTGCCTGATTCACGGCCAAGGTTGAAGGTGTTGGTGCCGACGTAGGCATTGCGTTTGCTGTTTTTGGCCTCAGCCTCCACTGTGATGACAGGAATACCCGAATCAACGGCTTTATTGATAAGGGGCGTAAACTTCTCCTCATCCAGAACATGTGTAACGATACCATCCACCTTGGATAAAATGGCTATATCCAGGTACATCATTTGCTCTTCCAGGTTGGTAAAGCTTGGGACATTGAATTCGACAGCCACATTGAACTCTTCTGCGGCAGAAAGGCAGCCTTCCTTTACAGATTGCCAGAAGGTATCGTCAGCCTGCCCGATGACTGCAAAATGGTACTCAGGTCTATGCCCGTTTTTCCTGAACATATTCCTTCCCTCAAGCAGGCTCAGGCTCTGGCTTTGGAAATATCCGACCGAATAGGTTACCAGAAACCCGAAAATAAGGATCACAACCACGACTCCGATGGCAAAAGCCCTTTTCATGCCGACCACTCTTTACTCGCCGGTTTAATGGCATTATTCACTAATAAATTATAACATAAAAATGCAATGGCATGGCAAGCTGAGCCCGGGCGAAAGCCCTGAAGGCACCCGACATCTCTGCAACAGAAAATACAATAAAAAAGCAGCCGGCTGTCACGGCTGCATGAAGTGTTTATTCCCTATTGCCTTATATCCTTCAATCCCTGTTGTAGAACGGCGCATATTTCGCGGCTGCTTTGACAGCCTCAACCATGCTTACCGGGCTCGCTTTTCCCGTGCCGGCTATGTCATAGGCCGTGCCATGGTCCACAGAGGTCCTGAGGAAGGGCAGGCCGACTGTCAGGGAGATGGTTCTTTCAAAATCCAGGGTCTTTGTCGCTATATGTCCCTGGTCATGGTAGAGGGACAGCACCGAGTTATAGCGGCCCGACAAAGCCAAATGGAATACCGAGTCCGCGCTGATGGGACCGGCTGCATCATAGCCCAGTCTTCTGGCTTCTTCAACAGCCGGAGCTATATGGTTTACTTCCTCATCGCCGAAAAGGCCATGCTCCCCGCAGTGGGGATTAAGTCCGGCCACCGCCAGGGTCCCCTCGGTGATGCCAAGCCGGCGGAGAGCCCCGGCACACCTTTTTATATAATCCAGCAGCCTTTCCCTGGTGATAAGATCGCATGCTTTGCGAAGGGAAACATGGCGGGTCAGGAAAAACACCCTGAGGTTTCCCGTTTCAAACAGAGTCAGCGGATCATGGGCCCCGGTGAGCCCGGCAAGGATCTCGGTATGCCCGATGTATTCGATCCCGGCAGCCTGCAGCGATTCCTTGTTAATAGGTGTGGTGGCGATGGCGTCCACCTTCTTATCCAGCGCAAGCTGCACCGATTTTTCAATAAAGTCAAAGGAAGCCCTGCCGCCCAAGGCCTGGACCTTCCCGACCTGCAGGCTTTCAGTATCCACATTTGCAAGGTCGATCAAATCGATAGTACCAGGCTTAAAAAGCCCATCCTCCGGATCACCGGCATAATTTATACCCATATCCAGCCCGCAGTATTTCAAAGCCTGCCTCACAACCCTGCCATCACCCACCACAAGCGGTCTGCTCAGTTCGTATAGTTCACTGCCGGCCAGGGCTTTGACAACGATTTCGGGTCCAATGCCCGCAGGGTCACCCAGGGGTATCGCGATGAGCGGTCTGTTCATGCTGTTTTCTCCCTTTATTCCTGAAAATCTTCCGCTGCTTTTTCTGTCAGTTTGCTGGCTTGTTTGCCTGGCATTCGGGGCAAAGCCCGTAATAGTAGACATTCTTTTCACGGACCAGGAAACCGTCCAGGTCATTGGTGTCGATAGCAGGGCTTCTGAAACAAAAGTCGCGGACCACGCCGCAGGATTCGCACTTAAAATGGCCGTGGCAGCTCATATCCGCGTCATAGCGCGTTTCGTTCTCCTCTATGGTCAGCACCCTGGCGATATTGGATTTTACAAACAAGTTCAGGGTATTGTATACCGTCGTTTTGGAAAGGGTAGGAATCTCCTTCACCAGTGCGGTATAGATCTCATCCACGGTCGGGTGGCTCTTCCTGGACATCAGGTATTCCATAATCCTTATCCTGGCATAGGATGGCTTTATATTCTCCTTTAACAGCATGGATCCGATAATTTCCGCATTGCTGCTCATGTTTATCACTTCCTTGTCAGTTATGCTGCTTACATTATACCACATAAACTGTATTGATTACAATTTTAATTTTGTTACATCTATATTGTTCCTTTGCCATATCCCTGTCAGCACTTTGTTATTACTATTTCCGTCAGGCGGGCCCGGATTTCTGCATTTAAAGTCGAAATATGTCCCGCGGGTATGCCGTAATTGGTGTATAATAGTAGAATAACGATGCAAATATAAAATGAATGGGGGTATAGCCATGCTGGAAGATTTCAAAAAGTTCGCCATCAAGGGGAATGTCATTGACCTTGCTATAGGTGTTATCATCGGCGGAGCTTTCGGGAAGATCGTAACATCCCTGGTAAATGATATCATGATGCCAATCATCGGGATCCTGCTGGGGAAAATCGATTTTTCCGGCCTGAGCGTTTCAGTCGGTGAATCAGTAATCAACTTCGGGCTGTTCATCAATAATGTGGTGGACTTCCTGATCATCTCGTTCTCCATATATTTAGTGATTAGAAGGATAAACAGGTTTACGGGCAAAGATAAAAAGGAAGCTCCCGCGCCTACCACGAAGAAATGCAGGTTCTGCTGCTCTGAGATCGCAATAGAGGCCATTAGGTGTCCCCACTGTACATCAATGCTGGAAGAGGAAGAAACAGCATTAAGCAATTGACCTTCATTCAGCCGCTGTGGTATTGTTGGTAGGGAAAGAATGCCTGTCATTTTTACACACCTAATAATTTGCGGTTTAGAGGTTCACTATGACCAGAATAGGATTTGACAACGAGAAATACCTTCAACTCCAATCCCGGAAAATACTTGAAAGGATCACCCTGTTCGGCGGAAAGCTGTACCTTGAGTTCGGAGGAAAGCTGTTCGACGACTACCACGCCTCCAGGGTGCTTCCTGGTTTCAAGCCCGACAGTAAGGTGAGGATGCTGCTTCAGCTTAAGGAGCAGGCAGAAATAGTCATCACCATCAATGCCGACGATATCGAAAAGAGCAAACGTCGCGGAGACCTGGGGATTACCTATGACATGGATGTGCTGAGACTGATCGACGCGTTCCGCGAAATCGGGCTTTATGTTGGAAGCGTGGTTATAACCCAGTATCGTTCCCAGTTTTCGGCCGACCAGTTCCAGAAGAGGCTCGAAAACCTTGGGATGAAAGTATACAGGCACTACCCGATACCGGGCTATCCCTCAAATGTTCCGCTGATAGTAAGTGATGAGGGTTATGGCAAGAACGACTATGTTGAAACAACACGCTCCCTGGTGGTGGTAACCGCCCCCGGGCCGGGAAGCGGCAAAATGGCGGTTTGCCTCTCCCAGTTATACCATGAGCACAAGCGCGGAGCTGAAGCCGGGTATGCCAAGTTCGAAACCTTCCCCATCTGGAACCTTCCGCTGAAGCATCCGGTCAACCTGGCCTATGAAGCGGCAACAACCGACCTCAACGACGTCAATATGATTGACCCCTTCTATCTTGAGGCCTACGGCACAACAGCAGTAAGCTATAACAGGGATGTTGAGATATTCCCGGTGCTCAACGCCATATTCGAGAAAATCAAGGGACAATCCCCATACAAGAGCCCCACGGACATGGGCGTAAACATGGCAGGCTACTGTATTATAGACGACGGGGTTGTATGCCGTGCGTCCGAGCAGGAAGTCATACGCCGGTATTACAACACCTCATGTGCCGTTCGCCAGGGCCTTGCCGAAAAGGCCGAGGTATACAGGCTCGAGCTCCTGATGAAGCAGTTGGGCATATCGTCAAAAGACAGGCCTGTGGTTGAGGCGGCCCTTGCCCGGGCCGAGGAAACCGGGGGACCCGCAGTTGCAATCCAGTTCGATGACGGACGCATTGTCACCGGAAAAACCTCTCCCCTCCTGGGGGCTTCGGCTGCTGCCCTGCTCAATGCCCTGAAGGAACTGGGCGGCATCCATCATGACATCCACCTGATCTCGCCCATCGTCATAGAACCGATACAGGTACTGAAAACCAACCACATGGGTAACAGGAACCCGCGTCTGCATACCGACGAGATACTGATTGCTCTTTCCATCTGCGCGGCCACCAACCCCACCGCGGCCCTCGCCCTCGAGCAGCTTCCCAAGTTAAGAGGCTGCGAGGCCCATTCATCGGTTATACTTTCAAGGGTTGATGAAAACGTGTTCAGCAAGCTGGGCATAAACCTGACATGCGAACCCCAGTACCAGACGAAGAAGCTGTATCATAAATGACGGGCGGACAAGCTTCGGTTTTCACTGACATCGGGAGGTGACCTGTATGCCTTTTTATGACCTGAAATGCAAGTGCGGCGAAGTGTTCAACATAATGGCATCCATAAGCGACAAGGAAAACAGGAGGATAAAATGCCCCAAATGCGGGAGCAATGAACTGGAATCAGTATTTTCAAACGTGAACGTCATCCAGTCCAGGAACGCCGCCAGGAACGAATGTCCCAACATACACCGCTGCGGCGGCTGCTGTCCGCATAACTGACAGGATTTCAGGCCTCTGTTTCCTGGCCACTGTTACCATGTATCTCTCTTGCAGGCGAGTATTTACAACAACAGTAAACTGCATTATTGTAATTGTAAAGAATAATGCAGTTTATTTTTGTCTGGATATCTTTCTCCGGTGCAGGAAAATAGTGCAGGCACAATACTATATAAACGGCATCAGGCGATAAAACAACGAGGGGAAAAACGGCAAACGTAAGAATTCTGTCAATGAGAGGGGTATATGCCATGTCGAGGAAAAAAAACATTATTGCCATTGCGGCTGCAATAATCCTTTTGACAGGCGTAATCGCGCTTGTGGCGCTGCTCACAGGCGGAAACAACTCTGAAGTGCAGCCCGGGAAGGAGTATGGAGAGACAGGGATTGATGCCGGGGAACCTTCCGGGAATGGAACAGAAGCCGCACAGGGACAACCCGGGGGAAGCAGCGGTCAGAACGCAGTTGAAAACTCGGCTGTGAATTTTAAAAGCAAAGAACTGGAAATGTACGTCAGGGACGTGATTGACAGAAGCGAGGGTGAAATAACCGCCTGAATGGATTATCCGAAATAGAATATAAGGCCGGAGTCCTGAGTATATACAGGTATGGACTGTTACAGGACAGCAGGGAAATGGAACTGGACGATTTCTCCGATTTTGGTCAGTTCCCCGACCTGGACAGCCTGAGGATAGAGGATATGCCGATTGACAAGAATGCCCTGGAATCAATAGCTCAGTTGAAAAACCTGGCCGAACTGGAACTGGCCAATTGCCGGATAAGTGACATAAACGCCTTATGCAGCATGACGAATCTGAAATACCTGAACCTGGGACAGAATCAAATAACCGACATAAGCGCGTTGAGCGGATTGACAAGACTGGCGCACCTGTACCTGGCAGATAACCTTATAAGCGATATAAGCCCATTGAACGGGTTGACAAACCTGCGGGACCTGAATCTGAAAGGAAACCAGATCAGCGACATAGGCGTATTAAGCAAGTTGACCAGGTTGTCGAGGCTTGACCTGAGCGGTAATCCGATAAGCAGCTTAAGCCCGTTAAGCGGCCTGACAAATATGGAGTCGCTGGTCCTGAATGACAACCGGATAAGCGATATAAGCCCGATAAAAGGGCTGACTTCCTTAATAAGCATTGAAATGAAAAACAACCGGATAAGTGATATAAGCGTCATAGGCGGACTGCCGAAACTGTACGTGCTGCATCTTGAGGGTAACAGGATAAGCGACATAAGCGCCCTGAACAAGCTGGAACAAATGACATACCTGTATTTAAGCGATAACCAGATCAGCGACATAAGTCCTTTAGGCGGAATGACGTCTTTGCTGAGCCTTGATCTGCAAAACAACAAAATAAGGGATATAAGCGCGTTAAGCGGGTTAAGATACCTGGAAAAGCTGAACCTGGCCGGCAATCCGATAAGCGATTACAGTCCGCTGGACCGATTGCCGAACCTTAAAGAACTCAGCAAATAGCGGTTCCTCCTTATATCCATGCCGAAAAGGCCAAGGAAAATCTGGCCTGTTTGATCGGGCTGCCCCTTGTCTATGGCCGGAGAGCCGGGCTTCAGTCGGAAATTGCCCGCCTGGGATGGGTGTTGTCCACATAGTGGGTATAATACCCTCCTTCGGCGTTCTTATGGTATGTCAGCCCGGAATTGCGTTTTGCCGGATCGTCATACATCCGGTATGTTTCGTATATCCCGAATTCCGGGGGATGATAAGTCTTTTCCCTTCATCCCCATAGGCGCGGTTTGACGCGAATTTTATCTGGTCGCCGTATTCACCGTCACAAACTATTATCTCATCTCCGGGAAATGAACTCTCTATGGCTTTGCTGATAGTTTTGAACGGTTTTGTTTCGGTACCGTTGAAGCTGTCGTCACCCGTGTGCTGGTTTACATAAAGCTTTCCCGGGTTTCTGGGAGGGGAATCCTCAAGTTTTCCGCCTGTTACGAGGATGTCATCAAAATTGACCCAGTAGCGGCTGGCGCCCTGGTCAACCCTGGCAAGCTTTATCCTGCCGCCCTTAAAGCGGCTTACGGCCTTTTGGTTATGATCGGTGAAGGTGAGCTCATAGTCCTTCCTGTTTTCGTATCCGTCGCGGTCCACTGCAATGGTAACCGATTTCCCGTCATTATTGAAATAGATCTTGTACCGGTTTACAGAAGGGTTCATCCTGGGAGAACCGACAAGCAGCTTTGGGATCTCGGCGCCCAGTTCTTCCTCAACGCCGTCCGTGACGCGCCACAGTTGCCCGGTGGTGGGGCTGAAGGAATAATAATTCTTTTCGTCCTGGTACGCCACCATTACCCTTGCAGCGGTGTTGTACCAGTTGATGATGGTAAAGGATACCGTGTATTCCTGCCGGTTTACATACTGCTGCGACAGTATATAAGCTCCCGCGTTCAGCCTCATGATCCTGCCGTCATAGCCCTTTATGCTCCCTGTTTCGGTACTCCCGTGGGATGTCCAGGTCATGCCCCCGGTTAAGCCGGGATCGGCTGCGGCGATATCCCCGTCCTCAAAATCCTCCTGGTACAGTATGTCAGGCGCCGAAACTCCGGTTTCGGCTGATGAAAAGGAGACCGGAGATGCCATTGCGATCAGACAGCAAAGGAGGCATATGCATGATGCCATGGACAGGAAACGGACCATCCTGGTTTTGTGACTTAAGAAACGCACCATATAACCACCTGCAATGCTTATTCTTTTAGGGGAATGACGGTATACCTGACCCTTTACATGGAAAATCTTTTACTGCTGATCCTTTGGAACACGATAAATCCGTACCGCGTTGCGTTCCAGTGTATCCCTGAATACCCCTTCCGAACCTGTGATGGTCCTGACGGGGCGGTCTTTCACAGCGTAGGCAACCTGGATGAAGCCCTTACCCGGCAGAACATTATTCCTGAACTCAAGAACCAGTTCACCTGTTTCGTAGTTTATGGTTCCGCCTTTGATGTTCTTCCAGTTATGCAGGGGAACAATCTTTCCATTTTCGTCATCGTATCCGTAGATCAATGCCCCGGTCCTGTCCAGCGCAGGAGAGTACTCTTTGCCCGTCCACCGGTCAGTCAAAACTTCGGGCTCCCCGGTATGGGCGCTTTCAACCGCGGCCACCATTACGCTTCCCGGCTTTATCCCGCTTTTAAGATCAAATCTGAAACTCGTCTGTCCCTTTGTAACATCAAACAACTGGTACTCCCAGCGATATCCGGGGAAGACATCATAGGCTGCTTCCGCCTGTGTTCCGGTATTTAGCTCGAACTCTATGGTTTCAGGCTCCATAACCTCATTCCATTCGCTTTCGGGCTCTGTAATCCTGACAGCGAATATATAATAATCGGTAGGTGTCTCACGCACCATCAGGTCAACGCGCTGTCCCCGGCCATGGCAGTTGTGGGTGACCTCAAGGGAAGACGGCGGCGAAAGTATTACTGGGGTCAGATCGGTCACCGCTTCGCTGAATTCGTTAAGAACGCTCATGTTGTCTAAAGGCGTGGAAGAGAAAAACTCAAAGTAAAAGACGGCCTTCATGTTATGGACGATGGCGGTCCATAACTGTGTCCTGATATCCCCGGGAGTCGGCCCGGCATCCCAGTGAGTTTTATAATTTGACATCCGGTTCCAGGAAGTAACGTTCTGTGTTTCCACAAAGGTCCCCAAAGGGATAAGATCATCCATGTTCCAGACAAAATTGTCCAGGGCCTCAGCCCACAGATCAATAACACCCCTGTCGGAATAGTCCAGCGAGGCATGTTCCTTATATTCAACGGGGTAAATGTCATAGGTGATGAAATCCGCCGTAAAAGCCTTTTTCCCCCCAAACAGCGACTCGCTGCGCATATAACTGTAAGTATGATTTCCCTGCAGTGGTTTGTAATGGGGGAGGTAATCATAGCCATAATATTGCTGGCTTGACGGGTGGTGGGGGTCAGTCCGGTTTACCAGGTAACTCCATGCCGCGATAACTGTGGCAGGATTGCATTGATACCTTCCTCCGATGTTGGGTTCATCGTCCCAGCACCAGCCTAACAGTCCATCAAGGCCCTTGCTGGCTTCAACATACTTAAGCAGGTCGGAGGGGTTGGTATTCCGTATTTCTTGTCCGACCCATCCCGTAGGCCCGATAGCCTTTACACCATTTAAACCGGCAAATTCCACATAGTTCTTCCATGCGGCATCATCCTTTACCGAGTACCAACCCATAGTATGCAATGTATTCGATGCATTTTTCCAAATGGGCAGAAGGTCCTTGTTGAGCATAAACGGCCCTAAAGGGAAAAACAGCTCTTCTCCCTTCAGGACAAATGCGTTGTTTTCATTGATGCCGACCTCGGGCGGCCCGTCATAAGGCTTGGAGAATTTCTCCCGGATGGTGCTGATGGTTTTAAATTCATCCTTCAGTTCAGCTACCACCACATAATCCCCGGCGGGCAGGCTGGCGTTTTCCAGCAGGAAACGCTGCCTGCCGTCCACAGTTTCTCCAGGGAGCTCCTGCACCAGATCCCCTTCCGAGGATTCCAGCCTTACCGTGACCTGGTCAGGTGAATAATCAGGCGGCACTATGGCATAAAGGTATTGCGCCGTTCTGGCATGGAACGGGGCATGCCGCAGTTCAAACCCTTCCATTGGCGTTTCGCCGGTGACATATATGGTGACCGAGTCTGTATGGAGTACCTCAAGACGTACTGGAGGCGATTTGCTCATATCAAACCTCGACACGTTCAGCCTGACTTCATAGGCGCCGGGTTTCATGAAATAATGGATTACGCAGAGTCCGGTATCAAAAGTAACTTTTGAGGGCCCACCCGCCTTGAGCGTATATCCGTCGCCGAAGTCCCATTCCCACTGTACCGATGGGTCGTATTCATCCTGGTAATAGGCTCCGTCAAAATACACTTCTTCGCCAACTTCAACATGGACACCCGGCAGCACATTTATTCTTGTATCCTGCGCCGGTATCATCCCGTAATCCTCAGGCCATGCCGCCGATGCGGGCCGGCAGAATGAAAGGGAAAACACAACTGTCATAATGAAGCCAGCGATTATCCTTAAAAACCTGTGTTTATCCATAAAAATCCTCCATCATAGATTACCGGACGGCGCATTTGCTTTTCGGGCATAGCCTTCAGACAGCAGCAGCTTGAGTTGTAGGATGTATTACAATAAGCAGAATAGAAAAAAACGCTTATGAAGCCATTATGTGCTACAAATAATAACACAAATCCAGCGACAAGTCAATTCTGGATAATTATTGAAATTAGACAATAAAGGGGTTTGCCGACAAGCATAATACTGTATTTTCCATGCCATTTGCAGTATTGCCGGAAACAGGCATGGATCCGATCAACGGGTATAAAGGCAGAATAAAAGGTGCTGGCATGCGTGTTCGCAAACCAACACCTTGTTTAAGCAAATATATGCCCACTTCAGCCCATAGGATACGAGCTTAAGTGTTTACCTTATTTCTGTCCCAGTTCGTCGCCTTTCTTGACAACTGCCTGTGCGGCGGCAAGCCTTGCGATGGGTACGCGGAAGGGTGAGCAGGATACATAGTCGAGCCCAACATTGTGGCAGAACTCAACCGATGAAGGATCTCCGCCGTGCTCGCCGCAGATACCCAGCTTGATGTCGGGACGTGTTTTCCTGCCAAGCTGTACGGCCATTTCAACCAGCCTGCCAACGCCGGTCTGGTCAAGCTTCGCAAAGGGATCAAACTCATAGATCTTCTTGCTGTAGTAATCTTCGAGGAACTTTCCGGCATCGTCACGGGAGAAAGCGAAGGTCATCTGGGTCAGGTCATTGGTTCCGAAGGAGAAGAACTCGGCCTCTTTCGCGATCTCATCGGCGGTTATGGCAGCCCTCGGGACCTCGATCATGGTGCCTACCTTGTACTTGAGGTCTATGCCGGACTCCCTGATGATTTCATCGGCAACCCTGACAACGATTTCCTTGATAAACTGCAGTTCCTTGACATCGCCAACCAGCGGGATCATGATTTCAGGCTCTACCTTCAGGCCTTCCCTGGTCACGTTGATGGCAGCTTCGATAACCGCCCTTGTCTGCATCTCGGCTATCTCAGGATAGGATACGGCAAGACGGCATCCGCGGTGTCCCATCATCGGGTTGAACTCATGGAGCCCGTTTACGATGTTCTTGAGTTCGTCAAAGGTAATTCCCATTTCATCCGCCAGCGTCTGGATATCCTCGTCATCCTGGGGCAGGAATTCATGGAGGGGCGGATCCAGGTAACGGATGGTAACGGGATAGCCCTTCATTTCGCGGAATATGCCCTCGAAATCTCCTCTCTGCATGGGCAGGAGCTTATCCAGTGCCTTTCTCCTCTGTTCCTCGGTGCGTGCGATGATCATCTCGCGCATGGCCTTGATGCGGTCGCCCTCGAAGAACATATGCTCGGTACGGCAGAGACCGATACCCTCGGCTCCGAACCTGATTGCCTGGGCAGCATCCTTCGGCGTATCAGCGTTGGTCCTGACCTTCAGCCTCCTGATGCTGTCGGCCCATTCCATGAAGGTGCCGAAATAACCGGTCATCTCGGGCTCTACGGTGGGCAGTTGTCCGTCATAGACATTGCCGGTGGAACCGTCAAGGGAAATCCAGTCGCCTTCCCTGTAGGTCTTGCCGTTCTTGTCTATCATTATCTTTTCATTCTCTTTAATGGTAATCTCACCACAGCCGGCTACGCAGCAGGTTCCCATGCCCCTTGCCACAACAGCCGCATGGGATGTCATGCCGCCCCTGGCGGTCAGGATACCATTGGACACATGCATACCCTCGATATCCTCGGGGGATGTTTCGTTGCGTACCAGGATGATATTCTTCTCGCCTGCCTGGTGGGCAGCGACGGCTTCTTCGGCGGTAAAGTAAATCTTACCGGTGGCAGCGCCGGGAGATGCAGGAAGTCCCTTGCCGATGGGCTTGGCAGCCTTCAGGGCTTTCGCCTCAAAGGTGGGATGGAGCAGGCTGTCAAGCTGCTTGGGATCAACCTTGAGGATGGCCTCTTCCTTGGTGATCAGGCCTTCGTTCACAAGGTCAACCGCTATCTTCAGGGCAGCCTGGGCGGTGCGCTTGCCGTTGCGGGTCTGGAGCATGAACAGCTTGCCGCGCTCAATGGTAAACTCCATATCCTGCATGTCCCTGTAATGCTTCTCCAGCTTTTCTGCAATCTCCGCAAACTGCCTGTAAACTTCGGGATTGGTCTCATTCAGCTTGTCAATGGACTGCGGGGTGCGGATACCGGCAACAACATCCTCGCCCTGGGCGTTCATGAGATACTCGCCGTAAAGCTTCTTCTCGCCGGTGGCGGGATTGCGTGTGAAGGCAACGCCCGTGCCGGAATCATTGCCCATGTTTCCGAATACCATTTCCTGGACATTGACCGCTGTTCCCCAGTCGCTGGGAATGTCGTTCAGGCGGCGGTAAACAATGGCGCGGGGATTATCCCATGAGCGGAATACCGCTTTCACCGCTTCCATGAGCTGGACCCTGGGATCCTGCGGGAAGGGCTCTCCCTTTTCCTCCTGGTAAAGGGCCTGGTACTGTTTTACAAGGGCCTTCAGATCGTCGGCATCCAGTTCGGTGTCAAGCTTCACGCCCTTGTTTTCCTTCATCTTGTCGAGAAGGTCCTCAAACTTGCTCCTCTCAATGCCCATAACCACATCGCTGAACATCATGATGAATCTTCTATAGCTGTCATAAGCGAAGCGGGGATTGCTGGTCAGCCTGGCAAGTCCCTCAACAACCGTGTCGTTGAGTCCCAGGTTCAGGATGGTATCCATCATGCCCGGCATGGAAGCGCGTGCGCCGGAGCGGACCGACACCAGCAAAGGATTATCAGCGTCTCCGAACTTCTTTCCCACAATGGATTCCATTTTTGCGAGGTGCTCGTAGATCTGGTCCTCGATTTCTTTTGCGATGACTTTTCCGTCATTGTAATAGCGGGTGCAGGCCTCGGTTGTCACCGTGAAGCCCCTGGGCACCGGCAGGCCAAGGTTTGTCATTTCAGCCAGGTTGGCGCCCTTGCCTCCTAAAAGGTTCCTCATGGAGGCATTGCCCTCGCTAAAGAGATAAACGTATTTTACCATATCTTACCCTCCTGGATGGTTATTGTATATAATACGGCAGCTAACCGCGTTATACCGGAACAAAAGTATATCATAAAAACGGATGCCGGTTAGTAAATTATTCTTTCCTTGATATAACCCTTCAATTCCTCGATGGGAATACGTACCTGCTCCATGGAATCGCGCTCCCGGACGGTAACACACCTGTCCTCGACAGATTCGAAATCGAAGGTTATGCAATATGGCGTTCCGATTTCATCCTGGCGCCTGTAACGCTTTCCGATACTGCCGGTGTCGTCAAATTCGCAGACGAATTCTCCCAGCAGGCTTTCATACACCTTGAACGCTTCATCGGCCAGTTTCTTGGAAAGGGGAAGCACGGCAGCCTTGACAGGAGCCAATGCAGGATGCAGGCGCAATACCGTCCTCACATCCCCTTCGGCCAACTCTTCTTCTTCATAGGCATCGCAGAGGAAGGCCAGGGTAACCCTGTCGGCGCCAAGGGAAGGTTCTATGCAATAAGGTATGAACTTCTCGTTCTTTATGGGGTCAAAGTATGAAAGGTCTTCCCGGGCATGCTCCATATGCTGCCTGAGGTCGAAGTCGGTCCGGTGGGCTATGCCCCAGAGTTCGCCCCAGCCGAATGGGAACAGGTACTCTATATCGGTGGTGGCTTTGCTGTAATGGGACAGTTCCTCGGGGGAATGATCCCGAAGCCTTACGTTTTCCTTTTTGAGACCGAGCCCGTACAGCCAGTTGACGCAGAAATCCTTCCAGTAACTGAACCATTCCATATCGGTGCCGGGTTCGCAGAAGAACTCCAGCTCCATCTGCTCAAACTCGCGGGTCCTGAATGTGAAGTTCCCCGGAGTGATCTCGTTTCTGAAGGACTTCCCGATTTGTCCTATGCCTATGGGAAGCTTCTTTCTTGTGGTCCTTAAAACATTCTTAAAGTTTACGAAGATGCCCTGGGCTGTCTCAGGCCGAAGATATACTTCATTCTTCGAATCCTCGGTGACGCCCTGGTAAGTCTTGAACATGAGATTGAACTTGCGGATATCGGTGAAATCATAGCCTCCGCAGTTCGGACAGGGGATCCTGTGCTCCCTGATATATGAAACCATGGCCTCATGGTTCGAGGGATCCACGACCATATTAATGTTGTTATCCCTGTTATAGTCTTCTATGATGTTGTCGGCCCTGTGCCGCGTCTTGCACTGCCTGCAGTCTATCAGCGGATCTGAAAAACCGCCCACATGTCCCGAGGCCACCCATACCTGGGGATTCATCAGGATGGCGCAATCCACGCCTACATTATACGGGCTTTCCTGTATGAACTTCTTCCACCATGCTCTTTTTATGTTGTTTTTGAATTCCACGCCCAGCGGCCCGTAATCCCAGGTGTTGGCCAGGCCGCCGTATATCTCGGAACCCTGGTAAATAAAACCCCTGTTCTTGCACAGCGCGACAATCTTGTCCATGGTTTTTTCAAACTGCATCACTATATCCTCCTGCGTTCAGTCATGACAGCGTGTCATTGATGCCTGCGCCTGCCGTTTGCAACTGCTGCATCTGTCACACCTGCATATTATATATCAAAATATTCATTATTCACTATCCTGGTCCGGTTCGGTTTCCACGGGCTCCTGTCCGGCCTCCTCGGGGGTGTTCTGGTTAGCCTTCTTCTGAAGCTTGTGGTAGCCGATCTTTCCCTCTGCGATTTCCTGGATGGCAATGGTAACATCCTTGGTGGACGGATTGTCAGTAAGTTTTCTGGCGCCATTCGTCAGCATCCGGGCACGCTTTGCAGTCGCAATAACCAGTGTATAACGGCTATCCACCTTTTCAAGCAGTGATGACAATGGCGGATAAATCATCATAAGCAATGCTCACTCCTTGCCTGTAAGTCTGTCTATAATATCAAGGTTCCTGAATGATCTCATCCGCTCCGCATGGATTATCGAGACAAACCTGCGGGCTGCCTCTTCGATGGAATCATTCAGCACAACATAGTCATACTGAGGGATATATTTGAATTCCTCAATAGCCCTCTCAAGCCTTTTCCGTATTGTTTCCTCATCCTCGGTCTTCCGGCCCCTCAGGCGCCTTTCCAGTTCCCCGAAGCTGGGCGGAACGATGAAACAAAGGATGGAATCCCTAAACATCTCCTTTATCTTCATCGACCCTTCCACTTCAATCTCCAGGATGATGTTTTTTCCCTTCTCAAGTTCCCGGGTGACGTATTCCTTCGGTGTTCCGTAGTAGTTGCCGCAATACTCCACCCATTCAACCAGGCGCTGCTCTTCTATCATGGCCTCAAACTGCTCCCGGGTTTTGAAAAAATAATGAACGCCATCTATCTCTCCCGGGCGCGGCTTCCTGGACGTGGCCGAAACCGAGGGCGCAATACTGTCGTCCAGTTCCATGGCACGCCTGATAACGCTGCCTTTCCCCACTCCGGCAGGGCCGGACATGACGATGAGCAGTCCGCTTTTCATGGTTCTTCCTCCAGGTTGATGTCAGGATCGGCTTCGGTATTCGGAGCATGCACACTGTCTTTCTCCGAAAGCCTGTGGGCAATGGTTTCCGGCTGGAGCGCCGAAAGGACGACATGATCACTCTCGGTCACAATTACTGCCCGGGTCCTGCGGCCATATGTGGCGTCGATAAGGGTACCCCGCTCCCGGGCCTCCTGGATTATGCGCTTTATAGGCGCCGATTCCGGACTTACTATTGCAACAATCTTGCTTGCGGATACTATGTTTCCAAAACCCACATTGATCAGCTTCATATTCCCAAACCCTTGACCTTCAGCCCGGAACGGCTGTCCCGTTCCGAACCGGTTAAATATTCCTATTCGATATTCTGGACCTGTTCCCTCAGTTTTTCAATCTCATTCTTGAGTTCTACCACGCAGCGGGTTATGTCAAGGTCACCCGCCTTTGATCCTATAGTATTTACCTCTCTGTTCATTTCCTGTATCAGAAAGTCCAGTTTTTTACCCACCGGGCTTCCCTGGTCCAGCATATCATGCATCTGATCAATATGGCTGTCCAGCCTGACAATCTCCTCGTCGATGCTGCACCTGTCGGCAAAGAAGGCGGCCTCCATGGCCAGCCTGGCAGGGTCTATCCTCGTTCCGGCCAGTTCTTCAATCCTCGCCTCCAGCTTTTCCTTGTACTCCTTTACAACCAGCGGGGCTCTTTCCCGGATCTTATCCAGGTAGGATCTCACGGTTTTCAGGATTTGAACCATGCTTTCCTTCAGCTTCTGCCCCTCTTTTTCACGCATCTCGATAAGTGATGAGACAGCACCTTCGACAGCCTTTTCCAGTATGCCGCCCATCCTGTCGTCATCCTGCTTATTCTCGACTTTCAGGATATCCGGGAAACGGGCCAATGCGGAAACCGAAACGTCATCCTCGAGCCCGAGCTGCCCTGCCAAGGCCTTCAGCGCATTGCGGTACGCTTTCGCCAGACCTTCGTCCAGGACAACCCTGACCGCTTCTTCGGACTTGTTTTCGCAGGTTATGTAAACATCTACTTTTCCCCGCTGAATTCTCCCGGATATAATGGATCTTACCCGGTCTTCAAAGGACGAGATCTGCTTCGGAATCCTCAGGAAAATATCGAAATATCGGTGGTTAACCGTTTTTATCTCTATTGTAAAGGTGATACCATTCTCCGAGTATTCATGGTATCCGAAGCCTGTCATGCTCCTTATCATCTTTTTCTCCTTCATGGTCCCCCGGGCTGGAAAGCATTATTCCTTGTTTCCCTGGTCGTTCATGGCAAGGACGTTATTGATTGACTGGAAAACCCTTGTCCTGTCGAAGGGCTTTACCACAAAATCCTTTGCCCCCTGTTTTATGGCTTCTATGACCATGGATTGCTGTCCCATCGCGGATACCATTATTATATTGGTTTTCGGACTCACTTTGAGAATTTCGCGAACCGCCTGTATTCCATCCATCTCGGGCATTGTAATGTCAAGGGTGAGGATGTCGGGCTGGTATTTCTCAGCAGCTTCAATCGCTTCCCGTCCGTTTGAGGCTTCCCCCAGGACCTCAAAATTCTCATCCTGTTCAATGATCTTTCTCAGCAGTGTGCGCATGAATACCGCATCATCTGTTATCACAAATGTTGTCTTGCTCATTGTTGCATTTCACCCATCTCGTACATAATAATGGAAATACCTGATATTGCAGCGGTTTCCGCTCTTAAAACACGACGTCCCAAGCCTGCTGTCAAGATGCCCGAATGATGCATTTCATCGACCTCTTCTCGGGCGAAACCACCCTCCGGACCTACAAAAAGTGCCATATTTCCAACATCATTAATATTATAACATTTCAATATTTCTTTCAAACCTTTTTTTTCATTCTCATAGAGGGCTATGGCAAGGTCCGGAGCCCCGAGGCTGACCAGGATTTCCTTCAGGTATACGGGGCCTGAAACATCCGGAACGCGTGCCCGCCCGCACTGCTTGGCAGCTTCAACCGCGATCCTGTTCCATCTTGCCGTCCTTTTCTCCGCAGACCGGGTATCGGGCTGGACCACTGTCCTTTGGGTTATAACCGGAACGATCCTGTATACGCCCAATTCTACGGCCTTCTGGATAATCAGCTCCATCTTCTCCATTTTTGGCAGCCCCTGGTACAGGGTCAGACGGATACGGGGTTCTGTTTCGGCCTGGCGCGACTCCACTATCACGGCGACGGCCTGGTCCCTGCCCACCTCTGCCAGCCGGGCGGTATACTCGATGCCGCTTCCGTCAAATACACCGATAAGGTCGCCCTTCCCGAGCCTGAGCACCTGGCTCAGGTGTTTTAAATCGCTTCCTGTTATAAGGATGACACAGTCCCTGATATTTTCGGGACCCACCATGAACCTATGCATGAAATACCAGCGCCACCCATTCTCCCGTTTTTACTTCTTCCACAAGCCTGAGCCCTGCGTCCTGCCATATGGATACCACCTCATCCCGCCTGCTTCCTATGATGCCTGAAAGGATGATGCGTGTATTCTCACCGGTATATCCCCTGATGATGCCGGCCAGGGGTATTATCACATCGGCTATGATATTTATCAGGATAAGGTCGAAGGGCTCCTTCCCGATATCGCTTAAAACGCCTCTGCGCACTTTAATCCGGCTGGCTTCGCCATTATTTTCGACATTTTGCCTTGCAGTCTTCACGGCAGCCTCATCGATATCCACCGCAAGGACGCTTCCAGCTCCCAGCTTTGCTGCGACGAGGGCCAGGATGGCCGTGCCGCACCCCAGGTCCAGGACCCTGTCTCCAGGCTTCAGGTACTTTTCGCCAAGCAGGGCGCACATCCGGGTGGTTTCATGGGTACCGGTCCCGAATGCCATACCGGGATCAAGCTCAATAACTATCTGGCCGTTGCCGGGCACATAGTTTTCCCAGCTGGGTTTGACCACTATCCTGTCAGTCAGCCGGAATGGCTTGAAATATGCCTTCCAGTTGTCCTTCCATTCGGCATCGTCCCTTACCTGCCAGCGGACGGTACCCGGTCCGGTATCCATCAGCCCGGACAGTTCATCCATCCTTTGGCTGATCCTGCCCAGCAGTTTTCCGATATCGGCGCCTTCCGGGTAGTATGCCTTTACCTCCACGTCGGGCCCATAGCTCTCCGCAAGCCCGTCATCGGCGTAATCAAGATAACTGTTCTGCTCCGATGCCTGCCTGAAGGCATTGGCATCCACGATCTCGGTGCCGCTTGCCCCCAGTTCCATCAGGAATTCCGACAGGATCTCGGAAGCCGGTTCATTGGTTGTAACTGATACTTCAATCCACTTCATACGTTCTCCCGGTAAGCCGCTCCCTCTCGGGATCATTCCCTGAAAATATCCCTCATCTTGTTGAAGAAGCCTTTTTTCTGTTCCAGTCCTTCATCTCCGCCGATTTCGGCAAACTGCCGCAGCAGTTCCTTCTGTTTCTGGGACAGTTTTACCGGCACCTCCACGTTGACACGGATATACTGGTCGCCCCTTATGCTGCTCCTCAGATGCTTGATACCCTTGCCCCGTATCTTGAATACAGTTCCGGTCTGTGTGCCTTCGGGGATCGTGTAGTTCATCTTTCCGTCAATGGTGGGGATCTCTATTTCGGCGCCAAGGGCTGCCTGGGCAAAGGAGATGGGAATGTCGCAGACTACATCATACCCTTCTCGCTTGAAAATAGGGTGCGGCTTTATATGTATGGTAACAAAAAGGTCGCCGGGCGGGCCCCCTCTCAGGCCGGGCTCACCCTCTCCCCTCAGGGATATGGTCTGGCCGTCATCTATACCGGCAGGTATTTCTATGCTGATCTTGGAGCTCTTTGTTACGCGGCCTTTTCCATTACATCTCTCGCAGGGGTGGGTGATCACCTTGCCCTCGCCGCCGCACAGGTCGCAGGTGCGGACATTGACAAACTGGCCAAAGGGTGTTGACTGGGAATACCTGATCTGGCCGGTGCCGTTGCAGCGTTTGCAGCTTTCAGGCTGCGTCCCCGGTTTTGACCCTGAGCCTCCGCAGACATTGCAGTTCTGTACCCTTGTCAGGTTGAGCTCCTTTGTGGCGCCAAAGGCAGCCTCCATAAACTCGATCTCCATGGAATACTGCAGATCGTTTCCCCGCTGGGGACCGGTGCGCCTTGAAGCCCTGCTTCTCCCGAACCCCATAAAGCTCTCAAACAGGTCGTCAAGGCCGCCGAAGCCAAAATCAAACCCGCTGAAACCGGATGTACCGTCAAATGCAGAGTGCCCGTAGCGGTCATACTGGGCGCGCTTCTCGCTGTCACTCAGAACGCTGTATGCCTCGCTTATCTCCTTGAACTTGGCCTCGGCATCGGCATCGCCCTTGTTTACATCAGGATGGTATTGCTTTGCAAGCCGTCTGTATGCTTTTTTGATATCGGCCTCGGCAGCGTTCCTGTCCACGCCGAGGACCTCGTAATAGTCCCTTTTCTCGGCCAAAGGCCAACCCCTCCCGTTTGTTCTCCATGCTCGTCTGCCATGGATGGCCGGTATGGGAAAACCTCCAGGTCATTATCCCAATTTCCGGCCTTTGTTAATATACCACATACTCACCGTTACATCCATAGTGTTATGGAATATTGAGGCATCATTTGATCCCTTGCCGCATATTACCCTGTCTTTTTGTATTGATAACCAGGATTTGTGCCAGCAAAGAGAAACGGTAGATGCCTGCAGCGTTGGTTGCGGGCATATACCGTTCCGTGCCTCCCGTTATGTGAACCTGACGTTACTTCTTGTCGTCCTCGTCCACTACCTTGTAATCCGCGTTGTATACATTGTCATCGGGCCCCGCGCCGTTAGGGTTGAAACCGTCCTGGGCTCCGCCGGGGCCGCCTGCCTGAGGCCCGGCCTGCTGGTATATCTTCTGGGAAATCGAATAGAAGGCCTGCGTCAGGGACTCCTTCGCGTTCTTTATAGCCTGGATGTCCGAACCCTTCAGGGCTTCCTTGACCTTGTCGACCTCAGCCTGGATCCTGGCTTTGTCGTCGGCGCTCAGCTTGTCGCCCAGGTCCTTCAGGGTCCTTTCGGTCTGGTATACCATGGAGTCGGCCTCATTACGGATTTCAACCTCTTCCTTGCGCCTCTTGTCCTCGGCGGCAAACTTCTCGGCTTCCTTGACAGCCCTTTCGATTTCCGCCTCGCTCAGGTTGGAGCTTGCTGTTATGGTTATCTGCTGCTCGTTTCCGGTACCGAGGTCCTTGGCTGAAACATGAACGATACCGTTGGCGTCAATGTCAAATGTAACCTCGATCTGGGGAATGCCGCGCGGAGCCGGCGGGATACCGGTGAGCTGGAAGTTCCCGAGCAGCTTGTTATGCGCCGCTATTTCACGCTCACCCTGGTAGACCTTGATATCCACGCTGGTCTGCCCGTCGGCGGCCGTCGAGAATATCTGGCTCTTCTTCGTCGGTATGGTGGTGTTGCGCTCGATGAGCCTGGTGAACACACCGCCCAGTGTTTCAATACCCAGGGACAGGGGGGTTACATCCAGGAGCAGAAGGTCCTTCACTTCTCCTGACAGGACTCCCGCCTGTATGGCAGCGCCTATGGCTACGCATTCATCCGGGTTGATTCCCTTGAAGGGCTCCTTGCCCAGGAACTTCTTGATGGCCTCCTGGACAGCCGGGATACGGGTTGATCCGCCTACCAGCAGAACCCTGTGTATATCGTTGGGGGAAAGGCCTGCATCCGCCAAAGCCTGCCTGGTGGGTCCCATGGTCTTCTCCACCAGGTCTGCGGTCATTTCGTCAAACTTGGCCCGTGTAAGGGTCATGTCCAGATGTTTCGGACCTGACGTGTCTGCCGTGATAAAAGGCAGGTTGATGCTGGTCTGGGCTACCGTTGAAAGTTCTATCTTCGCCTTCTCTGCAGCCTCCTTCAGCCTCTGCATGGCCATCTTGTCGTTCCTGAGGTCTATGCCGTATTCCTGCTTGAAGCTGTCGGCCATCCAGTCCATGATGCGCTGGTCGAAATCATCACCGCCAAGGCGGTTGTTGCCGCTGGTGGCAAGCACCTCAAAAACGCCGTCGCCGATCTCCAGGATGGACACGTCAAAGGTTCCGCCTCCCAGGTCGAATACAAGTATTTTCTGATCTGTCTCCTTGTCAAGGCCATAGGCCAGCGCTGCGGCCGTAGGCTCGTTGATAATCCTTAAAACCTCAAGCCCGGCAATCCTCCCCGCATCCTTTGTAGCCTGGCGCTGGGAATCGGAGAAATACGCCGGCACTGTAATAACCGCCTGGGTTACTTTCTCGCCCAGGTATGCTTCCGCGTCAGCCTTCAGCTTCTGCAGGATCATTGCTGAGATTTCCGGTGGTGTATAGTATTTGTCGTCAATCTTGACCTTTTTATCGGTACCCATATCTCTCTTTATGGAAATAACCGTTCTTTCGGGGTTGGTTATGGCCTGCCGCTTCGCGACCTGCCCCACAAGCCGCTCGCCCGTCTTTGAAAAGGCCACGATGGACGGTGTGGTGCGGCTTCCTTCAGCGTTTGGGATGACAACAGGCTCTCCGCCTTCCATAACGGCAACGCATGAGTTGGTTGTACCGAGGTCTATCCCGATTACTTTTCCCATAGTTCAATCACTCCTGTTTATTTAAATTAAGGCCAAAGAAAGTCTAGTTCGCAACCTTCACCATGGAATGGCGAATAACGATTTCATCCTTATAGATATATCCCTTCTGGAATTCCTCTATGATCTCGCCGGGGCCATAGCTTTCATCCTCTACATGCATGACGGCATTGTGAAGCTCCGGGTCAAAGGTCTTCCCGACAGCTTCTATAGGCTTTACTCCCAGCTTCTCGAGGATGTCCGACATCTGCCTGAGGATCATGCCGATACCTTCCATGAGGCTCTTTCCCTCCTGGGTTTCAGCTTCCGCGGCAGCGGCGCGTTCAAGATTGTCAACAACCGGGAGGAACCTAAAAACAACGTCGCATACCGAATCGCTGTAGAGCCTTTCCTTTTCCCGGTTGGTACGCTTGCGATAGTTATCGTATTCTGCCGCAAGGCGCTGCGCCTTTTCCAGAAGTTCATTCATCTCGTTTTTCTTGTTTTCCAGCGCCTGCTTCAGCGCGCTTATCTCATCTTTCAGGCTGCCTGCGCCGGCAGAATCACCTTCCGCGGTTTCTTCAGCAGCCTTTGTGTCCTGCGGTTCACCGGACTGCGCGGATTCTTCCCGCGCAAGCGGTGACTCCATCCCACTGTCCTCAGCCGTCTTTCCTTCAGGCTGGTTCAGATCGGGTAAATCCTTGTTGCTCATTTATAACTTCCTTTCAACTGTTAATTGCCCGCCGGATTATCCATGCTCGTTGAATAATCTCATGATCTCCCTGTTGATCAGGTCCTTTATATATAGTATGGAAGAAACCACCCTGCTATAAGTCATCCTGGTGGGCCCGATGACGCCTATGGCGCCGGTGCTCCTGACTTCATGGCCATACACGGTTGTCACCACGCTGAGTTCCTTCATGGGGCCGATCTCGTTCTCGCTTCCGATCCTTACATCAAGGCTCGGCTTCTGCATGGCGCTCCTGGCCAGGGCATGGATCACATCTTCCTCACTTAGGAGCTCAAGAACCTCCCTTGCCTTGATGAGGTCGTTGAATTCAGGGTAGTTGAGCAGGTTGGTCACCCCGTCAAGGTACACGTCGGTGCTCTCGACCCGGCGTATGCATTCCCTTACTGCGTCCAGGACCTGCGAAACCAGTGCTCCCGAAATATCGGACGCCAGCATAAGGTCAAGGGTATCGGGCATCGAAACAGTGCTGATTTTCTTTCCGGATATCTTCGCGTTAAGCGCGTTGGAAAGCCTTAAGATATTCTCCTCTTCCACGTTTTCGTCGTGCTTTATCATCCTGTTCCTGACGATTCCGCCCTCGACCACAAGTACTGCCAGGAGGTGCTTTTCATCAATGGCTACCACCTGTACCGACTTGATCAGGGCTTCGGAAAGCTGGGGCGAGATAACTACGGTAGGATAGCCCGTAAAGGAGGAAACAATGCTGCAGACCCTTTTAAAGAGCTGGTTCAGTTCCTCCACTCTGTTATCCATCGCCTGCCTGAGCCGCATGGCTTCATCGTAGGCCAATTGGTAAGCCTGCATCAGGTGGTCCACATAAAACCGGTACCCTTTGTCCGACGGAACCCTCCCGGCCGATGTATGGGGTTGGGTAATATATCCCAGTTCCTCCAGGTCGGCCATCTCGTTCCTGATGGTAGCCGATCCCAGACCGAGGTCATGCTTCCGGGCAATGGTTCTGGAGCCGACAGGCTGTGCAGACTGGATGTAAACATCAATAATGGATTTCAATATTGTTTTTTTTCTGTCGTTAAGCTCGTTTTCCCAGGCCATTTCTTCACCCCCCTGATGGCGCTCCTGGGAGCCTGGAGCTCGATCCGATAATCTTCCAATATCCCGGATATGTAATTACCCATCTTGTTGTTAGCACTCTCCAATGATGAGTGCTAACACAATTCAAAAATAACACTCACCCACCGGTTTGTCAAGAGTCAGTCGGCCGGGAGTGAGTTGGTCGGATCAATATATCCTGTATTTATTCCTATCTCTGAATAATGATTGAAATGCGCGTACCTTCGCCATCCATATCATCCATTGCCAGGCGGCACTGCAGCATTGACAGCTCTGAGGCTACCTCGATGAAGCGCGGGTCGGACTTGAACCCTTCAATATCCACCACCTGGTCTCCTGTGATGCCTATATGTACCGCGTTGCCTTCCTCATAGGCAACCACCTCTATGCTGCCTATCCTCCTTGTCTCATCCTGTTCGGTATAGGCCTTCTCCAGGAGAAGTTTTATGAGTTCGCCCAAAGGTGATACGATCTTGTCGGCAATCTCCTTGTCAACCTCGATGTTCTCGCCCATTGTTGAAAACCTTACTTCGAGGTGATGCTCCTCTATGATGGTGCAGGCCAGGCGGGTCAGCTTCTGGAACGTCTGCTGGAGAGTTACCATCCGGAGTTCCTTCAGGATGCTTCTCACATCCTGGACCATGTTGAACGCTTTCGATGCGTCTATGGTAAGGGCGTCATTGCTGCCAAACCTCAATACGGCCTCATCCCTGATAGAATCGAAGATACTGCCGATGTTGCCTACGATGCCAATAATCTGGTCAAGCCTTTCAAGGGGGATCTTGACATACTGGTCCGAGGCGCCCGCATTCCTGATTTTCTGCATGCGTATGGCCTTAATAATGTCAGAAACGTCGACTTTCTTTTCTTTCAGCACGATCTCGCCGAATTTCATCCTGCTGAAGACGCCGCTCTGTTTCCTGAGTATATCCTCCACATCCGAGTGCTTGATGGCTCCTTCGGCCACGAGGATCTCGCCGATGCGGGCCCGGCGTCCCTCGGGCTGGCGTATCTCAAGGATTATATCTTCCACCAGCTTGCGGATGTTGCTGATATGCTGCTCTACTTCACCAATGAACATGGTGTCTTTGACGTCGTCACTGTTTTCGCATATTTTTCTGATGAATCTGACCGAAAACAGCAGGAGGTTAATGACGCTTCTCCCGGCCGGTGTTCCATATTTCCGGAGGGTTTCAAGGAGTTCCTTGGAAGCCTCGGCTATCCTGCCGCTGACAGTATCGTGCAACAGGCCGGCAAGGCCTCTTACCGCGTCGAAGCTGCAATAGATCGAGTTCAGATGATCGGCGTTGTCCGGCTCCATCTCGAGATCCACCAGCTCTACCTCTATCTTTTCCAGGATCTCCTTTATCTCCGCGATAAAATCATTCATATAGCTCCTGCTGATCTCCGCGAGTCCGGGAACCGCTGAATCCACTCCCCTGATCTCATTCATCTCCATCATATTATCCTCCCCCACCATTCTCTCTGCCGGAAAAAGCTCAGATAAACTCAACAAATACCTGGTTGGCGAAATCCATGCCTCTTTTTGTCAATCTTACCACAGACCCGTTGAGCTCAACAAGCTCCCTTTCGGCAAGGTCCGCCAGCTTTTTGCCATACTTCTTCCTGACATCGGTACGGTAGACAGAAGACAGTTCGTCCAGGTCAATGCCTTCCGTCAGCCTCAGCCCGAGTATCATGCTTTCTGACAGAGCTTCTTCATTTGAAATATAATAGTATTCGCTTAACGCGGCATTCCCGCGCTCCACGCTCTCCATGTACAGCCGCAGGTCCGGAGTATTGGCGAATCGCGCCTGGTTGAAGAAGGAATGGGCGGCGACGCCAAATCCCAGGTATTCTCCCCTCAGCCAGTAATTCATATTATGTCGGCAGCGGTAATGAGGTTTCGCCATATTGGAGATTTCATACTGCTCAAAACCGGCTTCCCCAAACACATCTATGGCTGCCCGGTACATCTCGCGTTCAAGATCTTCGTCGGGTTCCGGCCAGATGCCTTCCTGCTTCAGCTTTCCAAACCTGGTACCTTCTTCCACTGTGAGGCTGTAGCAGGAAACATGGGGTATCTGGCAGGACAGAACCCTGGATATGGTTTCGAGCCAGTCTTCCATGGTCTGGTAGGGGATCCCGAATATTATATCGGCATTTATGTTGGAAAAACCATGGTCCTGGGCCATAAAAACCGCTTCATCGAATTCACTTGCCTTATGTATCCTTCCCATGAATTCAAGAAGATGGTTCTGCCAGGCCTGAAGGCCTATGCTGAGCCTGTTTATTCCGGCCTCCCGGTAAGCCCTGAGCCTGTCATGGTCCAGCGTGCCCGGATTGGCTTCAATGGTTGTCTCGGTGTCTGGCAGAAGGCTATAATGCTTCCGCGCCGCTTCCATTATCCGCTGGATGGCGCTGCCGGGAAGGAGCGAAGGGGTGCCCCCGCCAAGGAAGATGGACACAACGCGGCACTGCCGGGCCATTTCCGATTTCTGCTCCAGTTCTTTTATTACAGCATTTATATATGGCTCCCAGGCATCCTCCATGCCGGGCCAGGAGACAAAATCGCAGTACCTGCACTTTCTTGCGCAGAAAGGAATATGGATATAAAGACCGATATCAGGTGATGCCGCCCCCATGACCTTTGCCTCATATATCCAGCTTGAGCACGCTCATGAAGGCCTCCTGGGGGACCTCCACGCTGCCCACCTGGCGCATCCGTTTTTTTCCTTCCTTTTGCTTTTCAAGCAGCTTCTTCTTGCGTGTGATATCGCCGCCGTAGCACTTGGCCAGCACATCCTTGCGGTAAGCCTTTACTGTTTCCCTGGCGATGATCTTTGTGCCGATGCAGGCCTGGATAGGCACCTCAAACATCTGCCTGGGTATGGTTTCCTTAAGCTTTTCGGCCATCCTGCGCCCCCTTGCGTATGCCTTGTCGGCATGGACGATGAAAGACAGGGCGTCGACTATCTCTCCGTTCAGCCTGATATCAAGCTTGACAAGTTTTGATTCCTTGTAGCCCGTCAGCTCATAGTCCAGGGATGCATAGCCCCTCGACCTGGATTTAAGGGCGTCAAAGAAATCATAGACAATCTCATTCAGGGGCATCTCATAGCTGAGAATGACCCTGGTGGCCTCCATATAATCCATCCCCAGGAAGGCGCCCCTCCTGTCCTGGCAAAGCTCCATGATGCTCCCGACATACTCGGTAGGCGTCATGATGGTAGCCTTGACGATGGGTTCCTCCATAACGGCTATCTCGGTCGGGTCGGGCATGTTCGTGGGGTTATCCAGGTAGATCACATCGCCGTTGACCTTTGTGATCCGGTAGATAACGCTGGGCGCTGTAGTGACGATGTCCAGGTCGTATTCCCGCTCCAGGCGCTCCTGTATGATCTCCATATGCAGCAGGCCCAAAAAGCCGCACCTGAAACCGAACCCGAGGGCTGCCGACGTTTCGGGTTCAAACAGCAGGGACGCATCGTTAAGCTGCAGCTTCTCGAGAGAATCCTTCAGATCATTGTATTTTGCCCCGTCAGCAGGATATATCCCGCAAAACACCATGGGCACCGCCTTCTTGTATCCCGGAAGGGGTTCGCTGGCGGGGTTGGATGCCAGCGTGATGGTATCGCCCACGCGGCAGTTCCGGACATCCTTGATGCTTGCGCATATATATCCCACCTCACCGGCCAGGAGAGCATCGGACGGGATATGCCTTCCCGGGCTCATGTATCCCAGTTCGGTCACCACGTAATCCTTGCCGGTATGCATCATATGGATGGTCTGGCCGGGCGACACGCTGCCTTCCACCACCCGGACATAGGCTATAACGCCCTTATAGGTATCATACAGGGAATCGAATATGAGTGCCCGCAGCGGGGCGTCCTCATCTCCCCGCGGGGCAGGTATGCGGGATATGATCTTCTCCAATACGCTGCCGATATTCACACCGTTCTTGGCCGAAATACGCGGGGCATCCTGGGCCTCCAGCCCGATGACATCCTCGATCTCCCTTATAACCTCGTCGGGTCTTGCGCTGGGAAGATCGATCTTGTTGATAACAGGTACGATCTCCAGGTCGTGCTCCAGGGCCAGGTAGACATTCGCCAGGGTTTGGGCCTCAATTCCCTGGGACGCGTCCACCACCAGTATTGCGCCTTCGCATGCCGCTATGCTCCTTGACACCTCGTAGTTGAAATCCACATGGCCGGGGGTATCTATCAGGTTGAGGATATATTCCTCGCCATCCTCGCCTCGATATACCATCCTGACGGCACGCGCCTTTATGGTTATCCCCCGTTCCCGCTCAATATCCATATCGTCCAGGACCTGTTCTTCCATCTCCCGCTCGGTCAGGGCGCCGGTCATCTGCAGCAGCCTGTCGGCCAGGGTGGATTTTCCATGATCAATATGGGCTATTATGCAGAAGTTCCTTATCTTTTTTTGCCTTTCACCGCTCATATCTCGTCCTCATCAATCACCAGCGTTATCTGTCATATTTTGCTCTTGACAATTATACCATCACATATTCGCTCTTTAAAGTATCAGGCTTGAGAGTCTTGCGCCCGCCCGGCGTTTTCCCGTAAAAAAGCCATCATTTAATCCTGCGCGCTGTCATAGATTTTCCCTGGATAACCTTTGGGATCGGATGGGAAAGCCATGAACCCTGCAGCCGCAATACCCGCGGTTCTCTATGCCCTTGGCGCAGGCATAGCTACCGGAATAGGAGGGATCCTGGTCCTGCTGTTCAAAAAAACCGATACCCGGGTGCTGTCGGCCATGCTGGGTTTCTCAGCGGGTGTCATGGTCTATGTATCCTTCATCGAGCTTTTTCCCGAGGCTGAGGTCATCCTCAGGAACGCCCACGGCGAGCAAAGGGGCAGGATCCTTGCGGTCCTTTCCTTTTTCTTCGGCATTGTCCTCACAGCGCTGATGGACGAACTCATCCCAGATCCGGGGTATCCGTCCTCAGCCCGGGGATCGCGGACCGATGATCCCCGCGGGGCGACGCCGGATTTCGCCAGGCTCTATAAAACGGGGCTGTTCACAGCCCTTGCCGTAACCGTCCACAACTTCCCCGAGGGCATAGCCGCCTTCATCTCAGGAGTAAAAGACCCAATCCTCGGCCTTTCTGTCGCCCTGGCCATCGCAATCCACAACATCCCCGAAGGCATATCCATTGCCTTGCCTGTTTATTATGCCACAAAAAGCCGGGGAAAAGCCTTCTGGATGTCATTGCTTTCCGGCTTCTCAGAACCTTTGGGGGCTGTCCTTGCCATGCTGGTCCTGGGCCGTTTCATCACCGATACGTTGTTCGGAATGGTATTCGCGGCAGTCGCCGGGGTCATGATCTATATTTCCATGGATGAACTGCTTCCCGCTGCGAGAGAATATGGAGAGCACTACCTGACCATAGTGGGTTTCGTGCTGGGAATGGGGGTCATGGCCGCAGGCGTGCTTATGCTTTTTCACGGGTGAATATGTATGACGTGCCCGATTTCAGGCCCCTGCACATAAAAGAGCGGGCAAACCCGCTCTCCCTGTCATTCCCTTTCAAAAGACGCACACTCTGTGTCTTTTTCATCATCCGCCTTTTCCGTGCACCTGGATACATGGATATGGTCAAGGGCGCAGTATTCTTCGGTCTTTGCGTGGTATCTGCATTCCTTTACGTTGCAGCCGATTGCCTTGTTGGGTCCCATAGATTCACCTCCCGCAGTTTATTATTCCGCGGGAATTGATATGGATATCCCATGAACATAATAACTGGTTTCTTATTTTATTCCAATATCGCGCCGATAATGCGCGTTTTTGAAATGAATCCCGCTGACTGCGGCATATGCCTTCCGTCTTGCCTCTTCAATATCGGCGCCCCTCGCGGTAACCCCGAGGACCCGGCCCCCGTTGGTAAGGAACCTGTCGCCTTCCTTTTTGGTGCCGGCATGGAAGACCAGGATTTCCGACTGGCGGCCGAACCGGTCCAGGCCGGTTATTTCGAAGCCCTTCTCATAGGCTTCCGGGTATCCGCCAGAGGCCATGACAACGCATACGGCCGCATCCTGCTCCCACTGGATGTCCACTTTATCCAGTTCCTCGTTGATTACTGCCTTTATTATTGTCAAAAGATCGGTTTTCAGGAGTGGCAGGACCACCTGGGTTTCGGGATCGCCGAAACGGGCGTTGTATTCCAAAACCTTCGGACCGTTTTCTGTGAGCATGAGGCCAAAGAACAGCACTCCCTTGAATTTTCTGCCTTCTTCGTTCATGGCCCGGATGGTGGGTTCGAATATGGTCTCCATGCATTCGCGGGCGATGGCCCCGGTATAATGCCTGCTGGGCGTGAATGTGCCCATGCCGCCTGTATTGAGGCCCTGGTCGTTGTCCAATGCCCGCTTATGATCCTGCACGCTGACCATTGGCTTTATGGTTCTGCCGTCGGTGAAGGCCAGGATCGATACCTCCGGACCCGTGATATACTCTTCAACAACAATCCGCTGGCCGGCACTGCCGAACTTCCGTTCCTCCATGATGCTGTTTACCGCCGCAACCGCCTCGTCACGGGTATGGCATATGAGGACTCCCTTGCCGAGGGCCAGTCCGTCGGCCTTGACCACAACGGGAAGCTTCGCCTTCATGACATATTCCCTGGCTTCCCTGCTGTCGTCGAACACCCTGTAATCGGCCGTCGGGATGTTGTATTTCTTCATGAGGTCCTTGGCAAAAACCTTGCTGGACTCGATAATCGCAGCATCCTTCCGCGGGCCGAAAGCAGGTATTCCAGCCGCTTCCAGCGCGTCAACCATGCCCATGGCCAGTGGGTCATCGGGAGCCACCACAACAAGGTCAATCCCGTTCTCCTTAGAGAAACCCACTATACCGTCAATATCGGTGGCGCTGACCGGTACCAGCCGTGCAATCTCACCGATGCCGCCGTTTCCCGGCGCGCAGAAGATCTCGGTTACATCCGGGCTCTGGGCCAGCTTCCATACTATGGCGTGTTCCCTTCCGCCGCCTCCTACTACCAGTACCTTCATCCTTCGTCTTCCTTTCTTTGGGCTGATTCACCAAGGATGGTCACATGCCTTCCTTCCACCTTCAGCCTGCCCTGGGCGAAAAGCCTGATGGCCTCGGGAAGCAGCACCCACTCGGCCTGCTCCATTACCCTCTGCTGAAGGCTTTCAGGCGTATCGTCCTGCATCACTTCAACGGCTTTCTGCAGGATGATCGGACCCGAATCGTATTCCCTGTCGACAAAATGAACCGTGGCTCCTGTTACGCGAACACCATATTCCAGCGCCTTTTTATGGGGGATAATCCCGTAGAAGCCTTTTCCGCAGAATGATGGGATCAGGGATGGATGTATGTTTATGATGGCATTTTCGTATTCGGAAAGGACCCGTTCGCCCAAAAGGCTTAAGAAACCTGCCAGGACTACCAGCTGCACTTTATATTCCTTAAGATGTTTCAGTACCGCTTCATCATACTCCTCCAGCGTTTCAAAATCCTTTTTCGAAATTACGCAGGAGGGTATATTGTGTTTCCTGGCGCGTTCCAGGGCATATACCCCGGGTCTGCTGGAAATTACCGTAACCACCTGGCAGCCGGGAAGCCGGCCGCTCTCTATCTGGTCAAGTATGGCCTGCAGGTTCGTACCGCCCCCTGAAACCATAACTCCTATCCTCAGCATATCGTGATTCTCTCCCCGCCCTTTATTATCTCGCCTATGACGAAGGCCTTTTCTCCAAGCTGTTCGGCGGACCGGACCACGTCATCGGCTTCATCGGGCGAAACGGCCAGGACCATGCTGATTCCCATGTTAAAGGTGTTATACATATCCTTTTCGGGGATGTCGCCCATCTCCCGGATCAGGTGGAATATGGGGAGCACCTCCCAGCTTTCTTTGTGGATAACCGCACCCAGGCCCTCGGGAATAACCCTGGGTATGTTTTCGATGAAGCCCCCTCCGGTAATATTGGCAATCCCCTTGATCCCGTGCTTTTCGATAAGGGAGAGGATGGTTTTTACATATATGCGCGTCGGTGTAAGGAGTTCCTCTCCAAGGGTTTTTCCGAGCCTTTCAAGGAACTCTCCAAGGTTTTCCCTGCCGGGGTTCAGAACCTTCCGGACCAGCGAGAAACCGTTGCTGTGGAGACCCGAGGAAGCGAGGCCGACAAGGAGGTCCCCCTCCCGGATGGTGCTGCCGTCTATGATCCGGTCCCGATCCACGATCCCGACCACAAACCCGGCCAGGTCGTACTCATCCTCAGGGTAGAAGCCCGGCATCTCGGCTGTTTCGCCGCCGATCAGGGCGCATCCGGCCTGTACGCATCCGTCGGTGACCCCTTTCACGATCTGCTCCACTTTCTCCGGCACCAGCTTTCCCGTGGCAATATAGTCCAGGAAAAACAAAGGCTGTGCTCCGCAGCACACCACATCATTGGCGCACATGGCCACACAGTCTATCCCGACAGTATCATGCCTGTCCATGAGAAAAGCTATCTTCAGCTTGGTGCCCACGCCGTCGGTGCCCGAAACCAGCACGGGTTTTTTGATGTTGATGTTCTCCAGGCTGAACAGCCCGCCGAACCCGCCTATTTCTTCCAGTACCCCGGGTCTCATGGTCTTCCGGATATGGGATTTCATCAGTTCAACGGCCTTATAGCCCGCTGTTACATCAACCCCGGCTTCCTTGTAAGTGGTCATGATCCATCCTCCTTGCCCTGCATATGTTCATTCAACGGGAAAGCCTTCCGGTCCCAGTTCTATGGGGTATTTCCCTGTGAAGCATCCGGTGCAGAAGCCCGTTTCACAGGCGCCCACGGGGGTTTTCATCAGCCCTTCCACGCTCAGGAATCCCAGGCTGTCGGCGCCCATGCTTTCCCTGATCTCCTCTATGGTCTTTTGCGCCGCGATCAGCTGGTTCGTACAGGATATGTCGATGCCGAAGTAGCAGGGAAACCTGACCGGCGGTGAACTTATCCTCATGTGCACCTCTTTTGCGCCCGCGTTCTTCAGCATCTGCACGAGTTTTCTTGTTGTGGTGCCGCGCACGATGGAATCGTCGATCATGACGATGCGCTTGCCTTCTATCTCTTCCCTGAGCGCGTTCAGCTTTATGTCAACGCTTTGCTCCCTCATCCTTTGCTGGGGCTGGATAAATGTCCTTCCCACGTACCGGTTCTTTATCAGCGCCTCCCCATAGGGGATGCCCGACTGTCTCGAAAAGCCAATTGCGGCGGTCAGCCCTGAATCGGGCACACCCACCACAAGGTCGGCATCCACCGGATGCTCTATGGCCAGCCTTCGTCCTGCCTCAAGGCGGGCCCTGTAAACCGACGCGCCGTCAATAAAGCTGTCCGGGCGCGCAAAGTATATATGTTCAAAAATACAGAAATGGCGGGGTTGGCTGCCTACGGCATTCCGTATGGACCGGATCTCGGCGCCCTGGATAAACACGATTTCGCCCGGCTCAACATTCCTGACAAAATCGGCTCCCACCGCGTCGAGGGCGCAGCTCTCGGATGCCAGGATGATGGAGTCGTCAAGCTTTCCGATGCAAAGCGGCCTTAAGCCCCATGGGTCGCGCATGCCGATGAGATGGTTCCGGGTCATAAGGACAAGCGAATATGAGCCTTTTACCTGCTCCATGATCATTGAGAGAATCTCCTCAAGATCACCGGTTTGGATACCGTAACGTGAAATGAGATTGGCGATGACCTCCGAATCGGTTGATGTCTGGAATATTGCGCCGGATTCCTCGAGGGTTCGCCTGATTTTCCCGGCGTTGACCAGGTTGCCGTTATGGGCAATGGCCATGGGCCCGTTCTTGTAATTGGCCATAAGGGGCTGGCTGTTTTCTATGGATGTGCCGCCGGTGGTGGAATAGCGGCAGTGTCCTATGGCTATCCTGCCTTCCATCCGGTCCAGTATCTTGTCGCTGAAGACCTCGGATACGAGTCCCAGGCCTTTATGCCCTGTTATTGCGCCGTTTTCATCGGTGACCGCAATGCCGCAGCTTTCCTGGCCGCGGTGCTGCAGGGCATACAGGCCGAAATATACCATGCGGGCTATATCAAACCCGTTATTGTTGACAACGCCAAAAACGCCGCATGCCTCACGGGGCTTGTCGTCCCAGTCCATGGAGCAATGCAGCGTTCCAGTCCTGTTTTCTGTCATTGGCCGGCACCTCCCAACCTGGCCTGAAGCTGCTGGTCCTTTTTCTCGACGGCTTCGGCCATTTTCTTCTTGTATTCATGCATCTTTTCACGCAGTTCCGGGTATGCGCCCCCCATGATTTGCACAGCAAGAAGCGCCGCGTTTTCGCTTCCGTTAATGGCCACGGTGGCCACAGGCACGCCCGATGGCATCTGGACGATGGACAGAAGTGAATCCAGCCCGTCAAGCGTGGAGGATTTGATGGGAAGCCCTATGACGGGAAGCACGGTGTAGGCTGCCAATACACCGGGAAGATGGGCCGCCTTGCCCGCGGCGGCGATAACCAGGTCATAACCTTCTTTTTCAGCGTTTTTCGCAAGTTCGGCAGCCCGGTCCGGCGTACGGTGGGCTGAGCATACGGTTACCGTCGTTTCAACACCAAAATCCTTCAGGATTCCGAGGCATCCCTCAATAACCGGAAAATCGGAGTCACTGCCCATAACAATGGCTACTTTTGGTCCTTTTGGCATATGATTACCCTTTCCTAAGAGATTTGGTCCGATTCATATATGCAGTGCCATGACGAGGTCTTGCCGCCGCCTGATGATGATCTGATCCGGATCCGCGATCCATGGCAATAAATGATAAAACGGGCTGGTGTGGCCAGCCCAAAAGCCTGCTGACACAAGATTATACTATATAAACACGTGACTCTTTGTCAATGTCGAATCCGACAAAGTATGCCGGTGTTTCCGCGCCACGGTTGTTTATTCTTTACCGTCAGTCTTGCCTGTTGTCAGGGATGGCAGCGCACCAGGTACTTCTTTACCATGAACGCCGGGAAGTACGACTCCTTGGATTTGCGCAAGCCTTCTATGCCCATATCCTCTTCCCTGTTGACATATTTCGTATCAGTCCATTCCCTGGTGCAAAACTCCCTGTTGATGAAGGTATATATGCCATGGATGGCTGCATTTCCCTTCTCGACTCTCACCGCGGCCATTTCGCCGCTGAGCCTTTCGCCTATGGTAAAGGCTTCGGCTTTCCCGTTAACCCTTACCAGGCCGCCTTTGAGGCCGAACCTTTCCCAGTTGTCCAAAAGCTCCCTGCATGCAAGGCGTTCACAGTTGTCGGGATGCCGGCATTCGGACTCGTTGTTTTCACACCACTCTTCAAAGACACGGAAGCATTCGTCGGTATTCTCCGGCCCGACGGGCACGTATTCATGATCTTTATATAACCGCAGGAACTGGCTTATGTGGTTCCTTTTTCTGCTGTATTTCTTCCCGGAGAGATGGATCAGGTCTTCGGAATTGTAGACGTAGTCCGAAGCCTCCGGAAGGTATGAAACCTCCGCCCTGTCCTTGAAATATCCGGTCAGAAGCGGAACCATGCCCTCTTCCACCCGGGCGAAGGCGAGGTCAAGATCCTGCTCCCTGAAATGACCCTCAACAGCGCTTAGGGCTTTCCTGAAGTCCTCAATGTCATGCCGCCCGTCCACGGGTATGGGACAGAAAGCAAAGGGGATATATGTCCTGGGGTTCGCCACCATGCAGAGATGGTTTCCGAATATGCCGAATCTCAGGTTGTAATCACGCCTCCAGGCATACAGGTACGGGAACGTGAATTCCGATGCTGTCGGGCGCATGCGCCTCAGTATGGGGGTTATCAGGTCCTGGTCTTCAAGTGTCAGTTCTCTGAAATCATTCATGATTAACAATTCATCTGCCTTTTATGATGTCCGCATGTGAAGTGGAGGTCAGTCTCCGAAACTGACGCCAATGCTCCTGGCTATTCTAATCAGTTCCCCGTCAAGAGGAACAGTCTTGATCTTACCGGCAATTTCTGAAATCTTTACAGGGCAAAGCTGGTCATTCCTGATTGCCGCCATCATGTTGTACCTGCCCTCGGCGATCATTTTCACGGCTGAAGCCCCCAACCGCGTGGACAGGATCCGGTCATAGGGGGAAGGCTCCCCGCCCCGCTGGAGATATCCCAGGACGGTAACCCTGACTTCCAGCCTGGTCAGCCTTTCAAGCTCGGCTGCCAGTTGGCTTCCGATGCCGTTTATGGGCTGCACATCGTCATCGTCGCTGATGACGGGGTCCCTCGGCCTGTTATACCCCAAAGGTCTGCTGCCTTCCGACGCAACAATGATGCTGAAGCTCTTTCCCTCGTTCTTTCGCTCAAGGATCCGCTTTGCAACAAGGTTTATATCATACGGGATCTCGGGTATGAGGATGATATCGGCCCCTCCGGCTATCCCTGACTGCAGGGACACCCATCCCGCCGATAAACCCTTGACCTCCAGGATCATGACCCTGTGGTGGGACTCAGCGGTTGAATGCAGCTTGTCCAATGCCTGGGTCGCAGTGTTCACACTGGTCATAAAGCCAACGGTCATATCGGTGGCAGGCACGTCGTTGTCGATGGTCTTGGGTATGGCAACTATGTTGATCCCCTTCTCAATCAGCCTTCCGGCAATATTGATGGTATTGGTGCCGCCAATAACTATGAGGCACTGGATGTCATGCATCTTCAGGGTATCGATCACCCTGTCGCTCATATCCCTGTACTGGCTCTCCCCGTCATGGTCCACCAGGACGCTGAAGGGATCGAAGTTGTTGGTGGTGCCTAAAATGGTCCCGCCCCTGTCCAGCAATCCGGACGCGTCGGAAAGCTTCAGCTTCACGAAGCGGTTGTAGACCAGGCCCAGGTAGCCGTCCTTGAACCCGATTACCTCGTAGCCGTAGTTGTTGATGGCAGTCTTCACCACCGCCCGTATCACCGAATTCAGTCCGGGGCAGTCCCCGCCGCAGGTTGCAACACCAATCCTGAACTCAGCCATTTCCATCCTCCCTTTTATGGTTTCCTGAATATAGCAGGCTCTCATCAGCCGGTCCGTTCCCCGTCAGTTGCCCATGCTTCAAAAGGCCCGGAAAACCCATCTGCCGCAAGGCTTCATACATGACAATCGCCACCGCGTTGGATAGATTAAGGGAACGGATATTCTCCCGCATGGGTATCCTGATGCACTGCCCGTAGCGCTCTCTCAGCAGCGTTTCAGGAAGGCCCCTGGTTTCCTTCCCGAACATGATGAAGCAATCCCTGGTATACTGCACCTCATCATAGGTTTTCGACGCTTTGGTGGACGAAAAAAAGATGGGTTTGCCATGATGCTTGCTGAAAAAATCATCCAGACTGCTATAGTAATGGAGATCCAGCTTGTCCCAGTAATCAAGCCCGGCGCGTTTCAGGTACCTGTCCTCGATGGAAAAGCCCAGCGGGCCTATCAGATGGAGCGCGGCCCCCGTTGCCGCGCAGGAACGGGCAATGTTTCCCGTATTCTGCGGAATTTCAGGTTCATGAAGAACGATATTCAAAGCCACTATTCATTACCTCGATCCCGCTGCCATCAGCAGAAAAAGATGGCCTTGCCATCTTTCGCTCGTCATTCCTCCAGGGATACGTTTATTTCTATCGGAGCATCACCCTCGAGCAGCAAGGGGACACATATGGTTTTCATATTGGCCGGGGTTATCACCATCTTCTCGCCTATCAGGATGGATGGTGGAGTGATCTCGATGCCTATACCCCTGCCGGCCAGTATAGTCGCAGTATTGCCCATAATCATATTGCCCAGTTCGGAAATGGCGCTCTTTGACATCTCATCCAGTTCAGCCACCATAGCGCCGCCCATCATGGACGACGCCACTTTTAGCGCGGTGTTCGCGTTCATGGATATGACCACCTGGCCCCTGATCTTTCCTGTCAGTCCGACAATAACCGCGATATCCTCACTGTGATATGGCACGTTTTTCAAGTATACTTTACCCAAAACCGGCTTGTTGCCGGTCATCATCGTCCAAACCGACTGGCTTGCCTCAATAAATGGATTTATGTATTCTACGTTCATTAGCCCGCTCCTGTGATGGTTTGATCACTACGGTTGGTTAATAATGTATTATGATCTGCCATTATTTCGTTAATAAAAAACACATAATTGATTCTACCAAAACATGCTGAAAAATGGAAGCCCTACTTGTCCCCGCCCTCGGTTCTCCTGTATTCAAGGATTCTTCTTGCTGCGTTTTTCCTTATCCGTACAGCCTTTTCAGGGCAGAATTCATGGCAGCAGAAGCAGCTGATGCACTTGCCGTAATCGATGACCACCTTGTTTTCCTCGTTTTTGCGAATGGTTTTGGGCGGGCACACCTCGATGCACTTCCCGCAGGATACACATTTTTCATGAATGATTTCGGGCTTCGGCCTGAATATCTTTTCAATGAGAAACAGTATCTTTCTTCCCAGTCTCCTTCTCCCCGGGTAAGCGAGAGCCGGCACATCGAAATCCTCGCAACGGATGGAGCCGATATCGGCGCCCTCAAACACCACCTGTCCGGCATCGAAGAGTTTCCTTTCCTCGGCCCGCTTCATCACGGGAACCTGCCTGTAATCCACATTGATAAGGTCCAATGCGGCCAGGTCCGCGGCAAAGCCGCTCTTTGAACCGATGAGCACTCCCAGGTACTTGGGAACTCCCGAACCCGGGCCTTCACCCTCCATTCCTATTATGCCGTCGATGATATTAATCTGGGGCTTTGTTGCCAGGTAGATATCTATAAGGCAATCGGCAAACTCATCATGCTGGTCCATCCTCAGGTGGTAATCGGCCTTCTCCAGGCCGGCTATGGAACCGAACATGTTCTTGACTGCCCCTGTGTAAACCATAAAGCGGTGGGTTTTCAGCTTCGCCGCGTTTATGATGAGATCGGCATCATGCAAGGGCTTTAATATCTTCAGGGTTTTGGCTATCAGCGCGTCCAGGTTGTCGATCTTTTCAACCCGCAGGTCAAAGTTCAGTTGGGCGCCGGTTTCATCAGCCGCCTCATCCATACCTGTCACAGCATAGACACGCTTAAGGGAAGGTATATTGTATGGGCCGCCGGGGCTGTCCGCGATGCAGACCAGCCCGCCCGCCTTCTGCACCAGCGCTGCGATGGCCTGAACCACCGCCGGGTGTGTCGTGGCCGCGTCGTCGGGCTTTTTTGCCGTAAGCAGGTTAGGCTTTATCACCACGCGCATGCCGGGTTTGATTATGGAACCGATGCCTCCCATTCCTTCAAACAGCTTTTCCAGTGCCTCGGTAACCCGGTCAATACGATAGTTGTCGCATAATTCAACAATCACCTTGTCCATTGCTTCACCTTCGTTTTCAGTGCCTTCACGGAATTGCCTCAGGGTTCAGGTTGGAATGCCGACTCAACGTAATTGCCGGAGCTGTTCCAGAAGATCCACTCCCTGTACCCGGCGTCGTAAACTGCCTGGATCTGCTGCCTGAACTGTTCGGCGCCGTACTCCTGCCAATATCCATTAGGCAGATACTTCGCGGTAAATCCCTGTATGTAGGGTCTCACATCGGCACGGTATGGCTGCATCTCGGAAATCCTGGACTTTATCCTCGCCAGGGCGTTATATACCACTTCATATGGCTTAAGGTCAGGATGGGTGAAGAGGACACCGTTGATGGTCTGGCCGACACCATTGCCCATGGTGCCTTTTGAGCTATTGGCATAGTGGGATGGATAGATCATGGGGCTGATATAGTCGACATTCAGACCCACCAGCTCCAGTTCCTGACCGATATACCTCCCGTCGGGACCCTTCTCGCCCACGATGCCGAAAACATCCGCCGAAACAGGAATTTTGGCAACCTCCTTAATCGCTTTTGAAGCCTTGTACAGGAAATCAGCAATGACCTCGGACCGCGGGGGCATGTCCGGATCATAGGCGAAATCCGATGCCTTTCCCGTGGGGAATCTCACGTAATCGAACTGTATCTCGTCAAATCCCAGCTTAGCTGCTTCCACCGCGATCTCTATGTTATACTGCTGCACCTCCGGTATTGAGGGATTGGTCCATGCGCCATTCTTATCGCCGTTCTCAAGCCAGAGGTTGCCCTTCGGCGTCTTTATGCCCCATTCAGGTTTTGCCTTGGCCAGGTTGTTATCCCTGAAGCAAACTATTCGTCCGATAACATAGATACCGTTCTCATGGCATTTTCTCAGGACTTCGGCAGGATCATAGCTGCTGACAAAAAGGCCCAGCTGCCTGGCCATGGGCGCGTTGGTTTTGTAGTTGACCACTCCGCCTTCCTTGATGTCTATAACCAGCGCGTTAAGTTCTGTCCGGTTGACAAGGTCTATGAAATGGTCAATCCTTTTCCCAGTGACACCGCCTGTCAGGTAAACGGCTTTGACCTCCACACGGGCCTTGTCCGCCTGCCCTTCAAGGATATTGATATTCTCACGCCTGCCCGAGCCCGTGTTTCCTTGGGACGGCGAAGCCGGCTGGCTTGGCTCCGGTGTGGGTGTCGGCGTGGGTTCAGGTGTAGGGGTAGGTGTTGGTGTGGGTGTTGGTGTCGGTGTAGGTGTGGGTGTCGGTGTTGGCGTTGGCGTGGGTGTTGGCGTGGGTTCAACAGACCCTGGCGCCTGTGTTTCAGGCGTGTCCACCTGGGCAGGTATGTCGCCCGACCCGCATGAAGCCATGATCAGTGCTATGGCAAGAATAAAGAAAAACACCTTGTTCTTTTTCATTTTATAAACCTCATCATTCATAAAAATAGGTCATGACAGGACCGAAAACAACGGGGAAAAGCCATTAAACACGATCCAATGCATAACCATTCCTTGCAGAAGCCGCAGGGCGGCTTTTGTGGATATAACCAATTTACCAAAAGTATCCCATGATTACAAGCGACATTTATTGACAGTCGGACCCTGCCGCACGGGATATTGGTTGCATCGGTCACCTGCTCCTGTTTTTCTTGTGTAATACTGCCGGCGGTGGTATATTTATCCTGATAAATGCCTGAACGGGGGAATGTGCTGTGCAAAAAAGGATAATGACCATTCTGCTATGCCTGGCGCTGGCGTTTGCCATCGCCGGATGCGGCCAGGGGCAGCAGCCGTCTGGTACAGGCGATTCCGCATCGCCGGGTACGGGTGATTCGACAGCCGGACAGACCCAAATCACTTTGAAATACAATCCCGACGCCGCACCCGAAGATATCGTCGCCTCCATGACCCTTGAGCAGAAGGCGGCGCAGATGGTCCAGCCGGCGGTTTATAACACCAATACTGACAACATGAAAAAGTACGGATACGGCTCAATACTGTCACTCACCAATTACATGGACAGGACAGCGTCAGGCTGGAAAAGGACCGTGTTGAACTACCAGAAAGCCGCGCTTTCATCGGAAAGCGGCATACCGTTCATCTACGGGACCGATGCGGTCCATGGCAACCAGGCATGCCTGGGGTCAGTGATCTTCCCCCATAATATCGGGATAGGCGCGGCAAATGACGAGGACCTTACTTACAGGATGGGGCTGGCCGTTGCCGAAGAGATGAAGCTTTCAGGGATGCTATGGAACTTCTCCCCCTGTGTGGCCGTCGCGACAGAACCCCGATGGGGGAGGACATATGAAAGCTATTCTTCGGACCCCAAACTCGTGTCAAAGCTGAGTGTCGCCTATGCGAAAGGACTGATTGACGGCGGTGTTCTCCCCTGCGCGAAACATTTCTTCGGCGATGGCAATCCGGGTTACGGCACCGGCGAAGGGGAGTTTCTCATAGACAGGGGGGACGCTTCCTTAAGCGAGCCTGAAATTCAGGCATTGCTTAAGGTTTACAAGGACCTCGTGGATGCCGGCGTAAAGACGGTCATGATCTCCCATGGCAGCGTCAACGGAGTAAAAATGCACGAGAATGCTTACTATATCAACGATGTGCTGAAGGGTGAATTTGGTTTTGACGGCTTTGTGGTCAGTGACTGGGAATCCATCCATAACATCTCGGTTCCCGATCTCAAGGGACAGGTGGTGACGGCCATCAACTCGGGCATTGATATGCTTATGGAGCCCCAGTATTATAATGACTGCTACAGATACATCATCGAGGCGGTGAACGAAGGTCTTATAAGCCGTGAGCGGATAGATGACGCCGTGACCAGGATCATCCGCGTCAAGAAGGAACTTGGCATTCTTGATAATCCCATGCAGGAGAAACTTGCGACAAAGTATACCGATGTTGGCGCCGCCGAGGTGCGGGATATCGCCCGCCAGCTTGTTGAAAAGAGCCTTGTCCTCCTGAAGAATGACGGCGGTGTGCTCCCCATCAAGGCGGGAAGCAGGATTTTCGTAACCGGTCCCGCCATGGACGATACAGGGGTCCAGTGCGGAGGCTGGACCATAGAATGGCTGGGAGCGACAGACAGCAGCCGGGGAGGTAAATACGTGGAAAACGCAACCACCATACTGGAAGGACTGCAGGCTGTCGCCGGCGAATACAACCTCACCATCATAACCGACGAGGCGCAAGCATCCCAGGCAGATATCACCATCCTTTGCGTAGGCGAAGAACCCTACGCCGAATGGTTCGGCGACACGTCAGACTTGAACATTACCGGCTCCCTTGCCCTTCCGGGCAACAAAAAGGCCATAGAACTGGCCAAATTCCTCGGTAAGCCGACTGTTGCGCTCATCGTAGCAGGCAGGAACCTGGTCGTCGAGGATTACTATGACAGCTGGGACGCCGTGGTAATGTGCTATCTTCCGGGAAGTGAAGCCGGTGGCGTAGCCAATGTGCTTACAGGAAAGGCGCCGTTCTCCGGAACCCTGCCCATGCCATGGTATAAATCGGTTAATGATATCGGGACTTCGAATTACAAGTTTGATGTGGGATATGGGCTGAAATACCCCCAGTGATTGCATATTGCAACCGCGCTGTTCAGGCTCTCCTTCAGTCCTCGTAAATAGAAGGGAGAGGCTGGAGGCTAGAGGTTAGATATTCCACTATGTACGACTTCGATGCCATTCTTTTTCTCCTACTTCCAACCTCTTACTTCTCACATCCAATTTGCTGAACAGCACGTCTTAATATAAGTACTTATGTACGTTTATGTAATCATCCCGACAGAACGAATTCTGTAATGTCATCGCGAGCGTGTGGCGAGCGCGAGATTGCTTCGTCACTGCGTTCGTTCCAATGACACCAAAATAACCCCCACAATGGCATACAACAACATGTACGAAAAAAGCGAAAGGAATTAATCCTTTCGCTTTTTATGGCTCCCCAAGTAGGACTCGAACCTACGACCCTGCGGTTAACAGCCGCATGCTCTACCAACTGAGCTATTGAGGAATATAAATTCTGGCGGCGACATATTTTCCCGGGCCGTTTCCAGCCAAGTATCTTCTGCAC